>OIYG01000004.1_pt1 | contig 238385 bp, 176 predicted proteins | sample 1587861 | NCBI WGS metagenome assembly OIYG01 (sample SAMN03283272) | human gut metagenome | biome: human-associated habitat; material: feces | host: Homo sapiens | place: Peru | collected 2012 | reverse complement strand
GCGAGCTGGGTTCAGAACGTCGTGAGACAGTTCGGTCCCTATCTGTTGTGGGCGTAGGAGATTTGCGGGGACCCGACACTAGTACGAGAGGACCGTGTTGGACAGACCTCCGGTGCGCCGGTTGTTCCGCCAGGGGCATAGCCGGGTAGCCGCGTCTGGTCAGGATAAGCGCTGAAAGCATCTAAGCGCGAAGCCCCCCCCAAGATAAGATCTCCACACAAGGGCCGTCGGAGACTACGACGTTGATAGGCTGCAGGTGCAGGCGCGGCAACGCGCATAGCCGAGCAGTACTAATAGCCCGAACCCTTTCCGGGGAGCAATCCCCCCAAAGACAAAAGACCGTGGTGACGGCAGGCGGGAAAGCCGCGCCGGCGTCCGGGCGGACACAAGTCCGACCCACCCACTACGGCACGCGACTCGAACTGAGGGTACGTAAAGCCCTTGAGCAGTCAAGAAGCGAAGCACGACAAGTGCAGAGCAAAGAAGCAAGTATTGAAGTCTTCGGCGCCGTGACAACACGAGCGCAACAGCCTTCCGGCAAGAGCCAAAAAGCTCTTTTCCGAGCCATACGGAAAGGCCTCGCCGCAAAGGGGGCCTGAGAACAGCCGCTGAAAGCAGAAGAGACTGCGTCAGAAGAAACTGAGGAAACAGCGAAACTGAAAAAGCAGTGAAACAGAGAAAGCAGCGACAGTTCCGAAGAAGTCACAAAGGCGGTGACAGCGCGGGGGATCCACCTCTTCCCATTCCGAACAGAGAAGTTAAACCCCGCTACGCCGATGGTACTGCGAAAGTGGGAGAGTAGGTAACCGCCACCTTAACCGTCCGGGCGGCATCCGATTATCGGATGCCGCCCGGACCCTTTTTATAATGTGGAATTTTGAATGTCGAATGCTGAAGATAATGTCGAATGTGGAATGTGGAATGTCGAATGTGGAATGGGCTGCGCCGGGGTACTTGATTGGACCGGGACTTTTGGGACTTTAAGGATCTTAGGGCGTTTAAGGACCTTAAGGATTTTAAGGTCGAGTGTGGAATAGATGGGGAATATTGTGGCTTGGAATGGTTTTTGGGGATGGGAGAGGAGGTGATATGGGCGTTTTTTTGAAGAGGACGCTTGTAGTACAAAGATTATCGCTATCTTTGCGAATATTTTGTGTATATAGCAGTATTGCGAATATACTCGGAGTGGTGATAATCCAAGTGATGTAATTTGCACGAAGTGATGATAATCCAAGTAAAGGCCACTCTATTGTATTAAGCTATAATATAGGCTTTTTATATAGAACTTTAATCTAAAATTTAATATAACCTTTTTAATATAATATTTAATCCATTTTAGTTCATGGGAAAGAGTTTGAGAACAGTAGTATTTGCCGCTATATGTTCGTTGATGATGGGCGGTTATGCAGGCACGAATGCCTATGCAGCCGACCCGGCGGTGAAGCGTGAGATGCGCTCGGCGTGGGTGGCTACCGTCTGGCAGTTGGACTGGCCGCAGTCAAGGGTGTCTGTGACGGGTAATACATCGCAGATCAATGCACAGAAGAAACAGCTGACGACGTTGCTTGATTCGTTGGCACGCAATAATATGAATTCGATATGTTTTCAGGTGCGTTCGCGTAGCGATGCGATGTATAAGTCGAGCTATGAGCCGTGGTCTACCGACCTTGTCTCGAGTCGTGGCCTTGATCCGGGCTATGATCCTTTAGCGTTCTGCGTAGAGGAGTGCCATAAGCGTGGTATGGAGTGCCATGCGTGGGTCAATCCGTATCGATATGAAAGTCAAGTGGGTCAGTGGACCGGAACTCCGCAGGCGTATCGTGACGAGCATCCTGATTGGGTGCTTGATGTAAAGGAAGCGTCGATATTGAACCCGGCATTGCCGGAGGTGCGTCAGCGTATCTGCGATGTCGTGGACGAGATTGTACGCAACTATGATATTGACGGCGTACTCTTTGACGATTATTTTTACCTGCAAGGTATCACGTCGGAGGATGCGGCTCAGTATCAGAGCTATACGCAGGGCGGCGGGACGTTATCCTTGGGCGACTGGCGCCGTGATAATGTCAATAAGATGGTGGCCGATGTGTATTCGACCATCAAGAAGGCCAAGCCTTATGTGCGTTTTGGCATATCACCTGCGGGCGTGGCAGCTACGAGTGCTTCGGTGGCCGGTAAATATGGGTTGACGCCCTGTCCGGCCGGAAGCGACTGGCAGTATAACGGCATCTATTCCGACCCGTTGGCGTGGGTATCGTCGCGCACGCTTGACTTTATTTCGCCGCAGATTTATTGGAAGATAGGCTCCAGCGCCGATTATGACGCTATATGCAAATGGTGGAGTAATGCAGCCAATAAATTCGGCCGTCACTTCTTTTCCTCTCAGGGCATTTCGTACAACTACGGGGAGGAAGAATACGCCAAGCAGATACGTCTGAATCGTGAGTATACGCTCAACGACGCCCCCGGCTCGGTATTCTACTCGGCCAAGTACTTGTATCGCACTACGACGCCGTTGCTCGGCCATTATCTGAAGACGCAGGTATTCAATACACCGTCGCTTGTACCGGCGATGACGTGGTTCCCGGTAAGTTCGCCGGCCAAAGTGAGCAATGTAAAGCGCAGCGGTTCGACGCTGACGTGGACCGGTGTTGAGGGCATGCGTTACACGGTGTATGCAGTGCCGAACAGCGTTCCCGATGCCAACTTCGACCGCGAGCCCGAATATCTTTTGGGTGTAAGCTACTCGACCACTTATACCATCCCGTCCGACAAGGTGAGCGGTTACCGCTGTGCCGTCTGTGTATATGATCGCTACGGCAACGAGTATTCGCCTGTATTTGTAGGCGCTGCCGTCACTACACTTCCGGCACCGGTGTTGACCTATCCCGCCGAGGGACAGCAAGTTGAATTGCCCTTTGTATTCAAGTGGAATGCCGTATCGGGTGCTGCCAATTACTTACTCGAAATAGGCAAAGATGCCTCGATGAGCGACCTTATAGGCGTAACCGAGGTGTCCGGGACAGAGTGCCTTTCGACCGCTATAGAGGGCATAGAAAACGGTAGCGAGCTGTATTGGCGCGTGCGTGCATGCGCTGCCAATGCCAATGACGGCGTGAGCGTTTCGCGCCGCTTCGCTCCCACCAAGTTGCGCATTACGTCGCCCTACGACGCCGAGCAGAACGTTAGTCTTACGCCCACTATTGCGTGGTCCGTGGCCGACCGTCAAGCCCGGGTACAAGTGTCCTCCACGGGAGCCTTCGAAGACGAAGATATTGTTGTAGATGCTACTGCAACAGGCAGCTATACAGTGCCCAAATATAGCCTCAAGGGTTACACCATGTATACGACACGCCTGAAGTACAACTTCGGCGAATACGGCGTAATATCCGATCCGGTGACCTTCACCACGCGCGAGGCAGAGCAGATCGTGCCCGAAGTCATACCTTCGGCTGACGGCATTCTGTATGCCAATTCGCACCTGGCCATAAAGCCCCTTGAAGGTGTCAAGAAAATACGTCTGGAACTTTCGGCAAAGGAAACCTTCTCGTCGGTACGCAGTGCCTATATCTGCACGACGATAGAAGCTCCGACATTTACCGATGCCAAAGAAGCCCGCGACATAAAGGCCGGTACCAAGAACTTGGTAGACGGGACAAAATATTATGTGCGTGCACGTGCGACTTATGCCACCGCCGACGGCGACAAAGACACGGCGTGGTCCGACGTGGTGGCCTTCACGTACAGCAAAACCGAAGGTGTCGAAGACATCGAGGCTGACGGTGCATCCCGAGCCATCATTTGGGACGGCGAGACGCTGAGAGTCGCGGATGGCACGGCCACCATCACGGTGTACAGCGCTGCGGGCGCACTTGTCGCCGATTACGCTCCCGGCGTGACCGAGGTCAAGCTCCAACTGCTTGCCGGAGTATATGTAGCCAAGGACGGCTGCGGCCATGCGTTGAAAATCCGCATAAAATGATGATCGGCAGGGGCTGATGATTCTTGACAAAGATTGACGCTTCGGGCGAAGTGACGCTACGCAGAAGCCGATGCCACGGTCAAGGTCAAAACGTACATAGAAATCGTTTAATGTAAAATAAAGCATATAATTAATAGAATGATACGAAAGCTGAGTTCGGTCGTCGTTTCGGCGCTTGTTCTGGCGCTTGTCACGACCTCTTGCGGCGGGCACAATGGAGCCGCCAAGGGTGTGGGCGAGGGCGATACCCTGACCCACGAAAGTGCTATGCTGACTATGGTGCAGCACGACGGATGGATAAGTGCCACTGTCGCCGACCCGTGGAGCAAGGGTAAGACCTTGGCCACGTACTGCCTTGTGCCGCGCGATGCTGAGATGCCCTCCGACCTGCCCAAGGGCGAAGGTACGGTGGTGGTGCGTACCCCGGTGCGCAGTGCCGTGGTCTACTCGAGCGTGTATACCCAAGGTATCGAAGACCTCGGCCATATAAAAACCGTTACCGGAGTGGCTGATGCCGAGTACTTTACGCACGGATATGTACGCAAGCATCTTGACGCCGGAGATATTGTCAATATCGGCAACTCCTCGTCCCCTTTGATGGAACGTATCGTCGATTTGTCGCCTGATGTGCTTATATTATCGCCCTACGAGGCCAATCGCAACGACAAAGTTTTGGATAAAACCGGGGTGGCCGTCATCCGTATGGTAGACTATATGGAAACCACCCCGTTAGGTCGTGCCGAGTGGCTCAAACTTTTGGGCGCAATGTACGGTGACCTGGACAAGGCTACGGCGCAATACGATGCCACGGTCAGCAAATATCGTGAAATAAGCCAACGTATGGCATTGTGCGATGTTCGCCCTATGGTGCTCACCGATACCGAGGTTTCAGGGACGTGGTATATGCCCGGCGGCGGCAGCTATGCAGCCCGAATGATTGGAGATGCCGGGGGCATGGTTCCGTGGAGCGATGACGCCTCCACCGGGTCGTTGCCCTGCGACTACGCCGCCGTGTACGAGCGAGCATCCGAGGCTCCGGTGTGGATTATGCGCACCTTCGGACCGATAAGCCTTGCCGACTTGCGCAAGGCCAATGCTCTGAACAGCAGTATCAAAGCGTTTAAAGACGGCAATGTCTACTACACGGACACCAGCACCGGAACATTCTTTGACGATATAGCCTTTCATCCCGATAGGATACTCGGCGACTACGCAGCCATGATCCATCCCGAAGTCATGAAGCAGGCTTTGAAATACTTTGTCAAGGCAAAGTGATGCAAAACAGACCCGCCGCTGCCGATATAGGTCGCGGCGGATCTGTATCATCACGCAATTGAAGTGAAAGAGGCCGGAAACAATACTTTAGGGCAAACAGAAAAGCCCCGACGTGCGTTAAAATAGAACCGGGAACTCCCGACAATAATAAAAAAGCATAAAAACGCATAAGATAGTGTGTTTTATGTCGGAAATAATCGTACCTTTGTAATTGATAAATAAAAAGGAATAAACACTACACAAAAAGACAAATAACCAAGACCGCGAGGTCTGAATAACGGCGTCCCGCGCCTGAGACGCCAGCATCCCAAAGACAAAATCTCATATATCAGGCGTGTGAATTAATACATTTTTATCTTCAACTCCGATTACAGGCTTCACTGCAAAAAACTTAGAGCCAACAAAAAAAGATGGAAAACAACGAAAAAAGACCCAAGCGTCCGCGTATCAGCGAATCGCGCGTGACTCTGGACCCTCAGGACTCCACTCGTCCTATGGTAGAGAACGCACAGGCAGAAGACAACGAACAGCGTCCTTATCGCCCCTATAATCGTCCTCAGCAGGGCGGTTACAATCGTCAGTACAACAACGGATACAACCGTCCGTACAACAACTACAACCGCACACAGGGTGACGGGGCCGAAGGTCAGGCCGAGGGCGAACGTCCTCAGCAGGGCTACACCCCGCGTCCGTACAACAACTACCGTCCCCAGCAGCACTACAACCAAGGCGGTGGCTACGGCAACAATAACCGTCAGGGTGGCTACGGCAACAACCGTCAGGGTGGCTACGGTAACAATAACCGTCAAGGTGGTTACGGTAACAACAACCGTCAGGGTGGCTACGGCAACAACAACCGTCAGGGTGGCTACGGCAACAACAACCGCCAGGGTGGCTACGGCAACAACCGTCCCCAGCAGGGTGGATACAACCAGCAAGGCGGCTACGGCAACAACAATAACCGCAAGAACAAATACAACAACCGTCCCCAGCAAGGCGGATACAACAATAAGCGTAAAGGCCAAAGCCGTTACGACCAAGAAGACAATCCGTTCCCCGGCAAGGGCAAGAGCTTCACTCCGCGTCCCAAGCGCATCGAGTACGAAATGCCTATACCCGATCCCAACGAACAAATCCGTCTGAACAAATTCATGGCCAATTCGGGCGTATGCTCGCGCCGCGAAGCCGACGAATACATCCAGCAGGGACTTGTCAAGGTCAATGGAAAAGTAGTGACCGAGCTCGGCACCAAGATATGCCATAGCGATGTGGTGGAATACGACGACAAGGTAGTTGCACTCGAGAGCAAGTGCTACATCCTGCTCAATAAGCCCAAAGATTGCGTCACCACCAGCGACGACCCCAACGGCCGCACCACGGTGATGGACATCATCAAGGGCGCCTGCACCGAGCGCGTATACCCTGTGGGTCGTCTTGACCGCAACACCACCGGCGTGTTGCTGCTGACCAACGACGGCGACCTTGCTTCCAAGCTGACACATCCCAAATACGTCAAGAAAAAAATCTACCACGTATGGACCGATAAAGACGTCAGCGAAGAAGATATGCAGCGTATCGCCGACGGTATCGAGCTGGAAGACGGCGAAATACATGCAGACGCCATCAGCTATGCCACCGAGAACGACCGCAATCAGATAGGTATCGAAATCCACTCGGGTCGCAACCGCATCGTGCGCCGCATCTTCGAAAGTCTCGGCTACCACGTCACCAAGCTGGACCGCGTATACTTTGCCGGACTGACCAAGAAGAACCTGCCGCGCGGACGCTGGCGCTATCTGACACAGCAGGAAGTCAACTTCCTGAAAATGGGCTCTTTTGAATAATGCTCCATAGAACAGAATAAATCACACAATACAATGAAACGAACAAAAATCGTCGACATCTTCAATCCCGAGCTTCTTGACACGGACGTCTGTGTCAAAGGCTGGGTGCGTACCCGTCGCGGCAATAAGCACGTACAATTTGTAGCGCTCAACGACGGCTCGACAATCAAGAACATACAGATAGTCTTCGATATGTCGGTGTTCACCGACGAGCAGTTGAAGCCTATCACCACCGGGGCATCCCTGTGCGTCACCGGACGCCTGGTCGCCTCTATGGGTAAGGGTCAAACCTGCGAAATCCAAGCACAGACCCTCGAGGTCTACGGCACGGCCGACCCCGCCGAATATCCCCTCCAGAAAAAAGGCCATTCGCTTGAATTTCTGCGCGAAATAGCACACTTGCGTCCACGTACCAACACCTTCGGCGCTATCCTACGTGTGCGCTCGGTACTGGCCTACGCCATCCATCGCTTCTTCAACGAAAAAGGCTTCTTCTATCTCAACACCCCGTTGATTACCGAAAGCGACTGCGAGGGCGCCGGCGCAATGTTCCAGGTGACCACCCTCCCGTTGGAGAATCTGCCCCGTACCGAGGACGGCAAGGTGGACTACTCCAAGGACTTCTTCGGCAAAGCCGCAGCACTCACCGTCTCCGGACAGCTCGAAGGCGAATTGGGAGCCACTGCCTTAGGCGCGATATACACCTTTGGCCCGACCTTCCGTGCCGAGAACTCCAATACTCCGCGTCACCTCTCCGAGTTCTGGATGATAGAGCCCGAGATGGCATTCTATGACATCGAGGACAATATGGACCTGGCCGAGGAATTCATCAAATACTGTATATCCTTTGCTCTCGAAAAGGCCAAGGACGACATCGAGTTCCTGGCTCAGATGTACGACCCCGAACTGGTAGAGCGTCTCCGCTTTGTAGTCAACAACAAATTTGTGCGCCTGACCTACACCGAGGGCGTCAAAATCCTTGAAGAGAGCGGACACAAATTCGAATTTCCAGTATATTGGGGCGCCGACCTCCAGAGCGAACACGAACGCTATCTGGTCGAACAGCACTTCAAACGTCCGGTGATACTCACCGATTATCCCAAGGAAATCAAGGCCTTCTATATGAAGCAGAACGAAGACGGCCGCACCGTGCGCGCCATGGACGTTCTGTTCCCCAAGATCGGCGAGATTATCGGCGGTAGCGAGCGCGAAGCCGATTACGAGAAACTGCTGACACGTATCAACGAATTGGGCATCCCCATGAAAGATATGTGGTGGTACCTGGATACACGTAAATTCGGCACCGTGCCTCACTCCGGCTTCGGTCTCGGCTTCGAACGTCTCGTGCTATTTGTCACCGGTATGGCCAACATCCGCGACGTCATCGCCTTCCCGCGCTATCCCGGCAACGCCAATTTCTGACGCTGTCTCAGACTTAGATACAGAAAAAGCCAAGAAGCATCCCGATGGAAAAACAAGTCCAAAGGATAGTTTCTCGGCTTTTTTTTATATACGCGGTTAAACTATTTGCGTCTTGACCTATCAAAATACTAAAAGCCACCATTAACACAATACACGGATGAAACGCTTAATAACACTCGTATCGGTCGTATTACTATCCACGACCCTTGTGTGCTCGACCGGCCAAAGCCGCGGGCGCAACAACAGCAGTACACGTCCTCCGACAACATCCGCACCGCAGACCCGTCCCGGCAATATGGGCGGAAGCTCTTCGACAGGCAGTCGTACCGGCAACAGTTCACGTCCGAACAACGGCTACCGACCCGGCGGCAACAACAACCGACCTGATAACGGCTACCGACCCGGCGGCAACAACTCGCGTCCCGATAACGGCTATCGACCCGGCAGCAACAACTCGCGTCCCGATAACGGCTACCGACCCGGCAGCAACAACTCGCGTCCCGACAACGGCTACCGACCCGGCGGCAACAACCGTCCCGACCACGGCTATCGACCCGGCGGGAATACGCCTCCTCCACCTCAGGGACCTCGCCCCGGCGGTTACCGTCCCGGCGGAAACTACACTCGGCCCACACCTCCGCCACCTCCGCGCCACGACCGCTATTGCTACCACAATACGCCTCCATATCGTCCCTATATGCCGTACAACCGACCTTGGCGTCGGCCCACACCTCCGCCGTCATGGCGTCCTTATTACGGATGTCCCACATTCAGCAGCATCCTCGGTGTAACATTGGGCACGGCACTGAATCTGTCGCTTGATTACCTGTTCAACAGCGGATACAGCATTATGGGATACGGAAACAATCAAGTATATCTCTCCAACGTACCTGTGTACAACTATACTTGGCCGTCTGCAACGCTGTACTACGGCACCGGAGGAGGCTTGCAAGGCAGCGAATTTGTGTACTCCTCGCCCGGGTACGACATAAGTCGCTACAATGCATTATACAGCCAACTTGTACGTCAGTACGGGTATCCGGTAAGTGTTCAGGATACCTATGGCGGAGTGACTGCTACCTGGTGGGGATACAACAACGGATACATCACCCTGTCATTCTTCAACGATACGGCCTATAACGGCACTTCACGCTACTATACCACACTGAGTATCGGCAACTGAAGATAGAACAATACAATAAGCCAACGCCCGCAATGGAACTGTTTTCCACTGCGAGCGTTGTATGTATTATCGGAAGTGAGGATGCTTATCGGGCGAGACGGATGCTTGTCGGGACGAAACGGATGCGAGCCTGATTCTAACGTCTGTAGCGAGCAAGGACGCCATCCTCGAAGATGAGGAATACGCCGTCGGGATAGGTCCACCGCTCGACCATACCGGCAGTCGATGGCACCTTGATGTACTCGGTGGGTGCGCCCAAGGACAAGCGACATTCGTCCGGGGTCATACCGAGGCGAATCTTGCCGTCGCAGATCAGTTGCCATACCTCGTCCTCGATTCGCGGATATCGCGAGCGCGGATTGTCCAGCGCGAAGACCTTGTCGAAATTGCGAGTTGCGGTGGCCCCGTCGCCCAGGGTCATATATACCGCTTGCAGCGTACCAGGGGCATCGTCCGGCTCAATGACTACAATCACCGGAAGCTCGGCCGTGCCGCCGCGGACATCGCGAACGGTGACGCCCACGTATCGGCGCGGGGTGATGACGGCGCCTTCGGGCCACGTCATACGACGTTGTGCAATGATATACAGATGCTTTCCGACAAGACGGTGTGCCACGCTGTCTATGACGTCCGCGTCGATGGTGAACGGTATTTCGAGGCTTTGACGCGACTTCCATGCGCGTTCGTCGATTCCCGTATGATATGCGAGACTATCGCCGTGAGCGCCTGTAAACATCAGAGTTATTTCAGGCTGCTCGGTAAGCGTCGGGGTGGGTGCCGCTGAGACAAGGCGTAGCGTATCGCCCGGTGCCGGAGTGTGGCGTGTCCCGCTTAGGGCATCGGTGGAGGCGTCTAAGACTATGCCTATGCGGCTGTCGGTGACTATAAGACGCTTTCCGGGCGCCCATCGAGAAGGGGCGGCCGGGCGGATGTCGGCAAGGTAGCGCTGCTCGGCACTGAGTGTGCTTGCACGTTGGCGCTGCACGTCTTTGCCCGATATGACGGGAGTGCTTTCCACGCCCGTAAAGCATCCGGACAAAGCCATAGCCAATGCCAGGCATACGGCGGTCAGCGGCAGCGCCCGACGCTTGCTGCGATTAGGATTGGCCGACAGAATTTGCATCATTTTGCGTATACGGGTGTGCGCCCTATGTTCTTGAAAATGAAACTGTAAATGTCGGTCCATTCGTCGATGACCTTGCTTATGGGCTTGCCGCCGCCGTGTCCGGCCTTACTGTCAATGCGTATCAGCTTGGGAGCATCGCCCGTGTCGGCCTGCTGCAACGTAGCAGCGTACTTGAAGGAATGCGCCGGGACTACACGGTCGTCGTGGTCGGCGGTGGTGACGAGGATGGCAGGATAGGGCGTACCGTCGTTGCGTATGGTGTGCAAGGGCGAGTATCCAAGGAGGTATCGGGCCATCTCCTGTGAGTCGGCGCTGGTGCCGTAGTCGTGAGCCCAGTTCCAGCCGATGGTGAAGAGGTGGTAGCGCATCATATCCATAACGCCCACGCGTGGGATGGCCACGGCGTAAAGGTCGGGGCGGATGTTGACGCACGCGCCCACGAGCAGACCGCCGTTGCTGCCTCCTTCGATGACGGTAAGTCGGGGCGTGGTCCAACCGTGGCTTTGCATATACTCGGCTGCGGCGATGAAGTCATCGAAGACATTGAGTTTCTGCGTCAATGTTCCGGCAAGGTGCCACGGTTCGCCGTACTCGGCACCGCCGCGCAGGTTGACGGAGACGTAGATGCCGCCGTTCTCGAGCCATACAAGGCGATTGGGGCTGAATGTCGGGTTGAGGGTGATGTTGAAGCCGCCGTATCCGTAGAGGTATACGGGATTTGTGCCGTCGGGCTTGATGTCGCGGCGACGCGTCACAAACATGGGCACGCGAGTGCCGTCCTTGCTGTTGAAGAATATTTGCTCGGTGATGTAATCATCGGGATTGAAGTCTGCAATTCGGGCGCGGAACAGCGGGGTGCTTTCGCCCGAGGCAATGTCGTAGCGATATCCGGCAGCCGGGTATACGAAGCTGGAGAAGTTGTAGAAAACCTCCTCGTGTTTGCGCGAAGTGCTGAAAGATACCGTGCCGAAGGTCGGTAGTGTGATTTCGCGTATTTGTCGGCCTTGAATATCGTAGAGATAGGCGTGGTTGGCCGCATCGCGGTCATAGGTGAGAATCATACGGTCCTTGCCGACGCAATTGACAGATACGAGGGGTGTGCCCGCATCGGCCACTACGGTGCGCCAGTTGTCGGTGCCGAGGTTGTCGAGGTTGACGGCTGCGATACGGTAGTTGGGCGCATCGATACTTGTGTATAGGTACAATTCGTCACCGATGACGCCGATGACTTCGACGTACTTGTCCTGCGAGGGATATATGGTGACCCAGGGGGCGTCGTCCCCTTGGTCAAGGCGTCGTACCACCAGGGCGTTGCCGTTGCCTTGGCCGCCGATGGTGACGGCCATGAGTCGTTGTCCGGGGTCCACCCAAGCCTCGTGGAAGTGCAGCGGAGCTTCCGGCTCGCTGTACGCCAGGCGGTCTTGACTTTGGGCGGTGCCTATTGCGTGGTAGTAGACGTTGTGGCCGTAGTTGGCGTTGCTGTATGCCTTGCCTTGTTCGGGCGCCGGGTAGGCGCTGTAATAGAAGCCGTTGCCGTGCCATGCAGCGCCGGTGAATTTGGCCCAAACGATATGGTCGTCCAATAGTTGCTTCGTGGCGGTATCCATGACGTAAATCTCCGTCCAGTCGCTGCCGCTGCGGCTGATGGTATATGCGGTATACTTGCCGTCAGGGCTTATGAATACGCCGGTGAGGGCAACGGTACCGTCCTCGCTGAGCGCATTGGGGTCGATGAAGACTTCGCGGTTGACGGTTCCGGCGGCATCATCGGCACGGTAGAGTACGCTTTGGTTGCGCAGACCGTCGTTTTCGTAGAAATAGTATCGACCGTCCGCTTCGCGCGAAGGCAGTCCGTGCTTTGCATAGTCATTGAGACTTTGCAGGCGCGTGCGTATTGAGTTGCGCCAGGGTATGGCATCGAGGTACTTGCGCGTGACGGCGTTTTCGGCCTCGACCCATGCTGTCACGGCTGCTGCCGTGTCGTTTTCCAGCGGTCGGTAAGGGTCTGCAACCTTTATACCGAAGTAGGTGTCCGTAGTGTCATCGTGCGGCGCCACGGGATAAGCCTTGGGTGCGTTTTGTGCAAAAGTCATTGAAGTGCTTGCGAGTATGGCGGCACCGCTCAGCAGTGCCGTGAGTGTCTTGGACATTGTATACTATGATTTTGGGAGGTGTGTAAGTGCTTGGAAGAGTGCGCATCGGCGCTGTCGTGTCGGCATCCCCATATTTTCGAAAGTCCTTAGGCCGCAGTACAGCCTAAGGACATTTCGGAGATTTGGAGCGAACGATGTCGTCAGTCTTTGTTCAGCGAGGGCACGTTGTGCTTCTCGGGCGTGTCAAGACCGCGGTTGCGCAACAGTGCACCCACTCCAGGACGGTGTCCGCGGAAGTTGATGAAGAGCTGCATCGGGTCAACGCTGCCGCCCTTTTCGAGGATGTTTTCGCGGAAGGACTTGGCTGTGGCGGGGTCGAAGACGCCTTTTTCCTTGAAGAGCTCGAAGCCGTCGGTGTCGAGAACCTCGGCCCATAGGTAGGTGTAGTATCCGGAGGCATATCCGTCGCTGCCGAAGATGTGCTTGAAGTATGTCGAGCGGTAGCGGAAGGTGAGTTCGTCCGGCATTCCGAGGTCTTTGGCAACTTTTTGCTCGAAGGCGGCGATGTCAATGTCGCCGGTGGGATTGAGCTTGCCGTATTGCAGGTCGAGGAGGGCGGCACCGGCCAATTCGGCGGTGGCGAATCCCTGACCGTGTGTCGATGCTTTCTCGAGTTTCTCGATAAGGGCATCGGGTATCACTTCTCCGGTCTGATAATCATGCGCATACACGCGCAGCAACTCGGGATCCATGGCCCAGTGCTCGTGTATCTGAGAGGGCAGCTCGACAAAGTCGCGATCGACATTGGTTCCGCTCTGGCATTTGTAGCGTGCACGCGACAACATTCCGTGCAGGCCGTGGCCGAATTCGTGGAACATTGTCTCGACTTCGTCCAGCGTCAGCAGCGAGGGGGCATCGGCAGTGGGCTTGCTGAAATTGCCTACATTGAAGATGATGGGACGGTCGGCGGTGCCGTCGTCGTTGATCCAAGAGCCCTTGAACTCGCTCATCCATGCGCCTTGACGCTTGGATGCACGGGGGAAGTAGTCGGTCATGAATACTGCGATGTGCTCGCCGGTGGTGGCGTCAGTGACATCGTATACCTTCACTTCGGGATAGTACTTGGGCGCATCGGGCATCTCGGTGAAGCGGATGTTGTACAGGCGCTCGGCCATGGTGAATATGCCTTTGCGCACGCTGTCGAGAGCGAAGTAGCGACGTACTTGATTTTCGTCAAGATCGTATTTCTTTTTGCGTACCTTTTCGGCGTAATAGTAGTAGTCCCAGGGTGCAATCTTGAAATTGCCGCCTTCGTCGTTGACTATCTGCTGCATCTCGGCCACTTCCTGATGTACGCGCTTGACTGCGGGACGCCATATTTGCATCAGCAGGTCCTCGGCGGCGTTGACGGTCTTGGCCATGACGTTGTCGGTCATGTACGAGCCGAAGTCTTTGAAGCCCAGTAGGTGAGCCTTCTTGGCGCGAGCTTGCAGTATCTTGTTGATTACGGGCTTATTATCGTATTGACCCGAAGAAGCCAGGGAGGTGTAGCCCTGATACATTTGCTTGCGCAGGTCGCGGTCGTCGGCATATTGCAGCAACGGCAGACGGCTTGGAGCGTGCAGGGTAAACACCCATTTGCCTTTGAGGCCGCGGTTGGCGGCTTCCTCGGCAGCCACATCAATGCTCGATTGGGGCAGACCACTCAGACGCTTGGCGTCATCGACGACGATGCTGAAGGCGTTGGTGGCCGCCAACAGGTTCTTGTTGAATTGCAGGTATAGGTCGGTGAGCTCGGTGTTCAACTTCTTGAGTTCGGCCTGCTTATCATCGGACAGCAATGCACCGTTGCGCGTAAAGTTCTTGTAGGACTTCTCTACGGCCAGCTTTTGGTCGTCGGCCAGACCGAGTTTGTCGCGGTTGTCATAGAGGTACTTGACGCGCTTGAACAGTCCGGGGTTCATGCTCACCTCGTCGCTGTACTGCGAGTAGCGTGGATAGAATTTCTCGGCGATAGCCACCATCTCGGGCGAGTTGTTGGACTCGTCCAGGGCGCTGAATACGTACACGACGCGGTCCAGAATATCGCTGGAGCGGTCCAATGCCAGGATGGTGTTGTCAAACGTAGGTGTGGCCGGGTTGTTGACTATGGCGTCGATGTTGGCCTTGGCCTGTGCGATGCCGGCCTCGAGCGCGGGCAGGTAGTCATCGTAGGTGATTTGTTCGAACGGGGGAATCTGATACGGCGTTGTGTACGGTGTCAGAAAGGGATTCCGGTGTGCGGCGTTGCCTTGGGCTACCGCGCTGCCGCCGGCCATCATAGCCAGTGCAGCCAGAGGAATAAGTCTCTTGTTCATAGTTGTATGTATGTACGTGGTGTGATATTCGGTTTATTGTGTCGCCGGGGCTGCGGCCTTGTCGCCTTGTCCCGTAGTGCCACGAGACAAAGTTACAAAAAACATTTCATTAGGACAACCCGATAAAAAAACGGAAACTCAGTAACTACCGTAACTGTTACGATGGTTACTGAGTTTATACTTATTTAAGTAGTCTTCGGGGTGGGGAGGAGTCAGCGGAGGCGGAAGTTGTAGCCGAGGGTGACTTGGATGGCCGAGCCGCGGGAGGCGCTGAAGTAGTCGGCCTTGGTGGAGGGGAAGATGTTGCCCAGACCGAAGTAGTAGCGGGCTTCGAGCACCAGCGAATGGCGCGGGCGGAGGTAGAACTCAATGCCGGCGCCGGCGGTGATGCCGTAGTCAAAGCGGTTCTTGATGTCCATGGTCATCTGTCGGGTGACTCGTGTGGCCGGGATTTCGGCGGCTGTGGGGTCGGAGTAGTCGAAGTTGGCGCTTTTGCCGTCGGAGAGCATATACGAAATCTCGGGGCCGAGGTTGACAAAGCCTTTGAAGCGTCGCGAGCCGAAGTAGATGTGCGTCATTATCGGCAGCGAGATGTACGTCAGGTTGCGCTTGTACGACAGCTCCGGGTTGTCCTTGAAGTTCTCTTGCCATCCGCGTTGCGTGATGTTGAGCTCGCCGATAAGTCCGAAGATTTTTTCCTCGGCATATCGGAAGGTGACACCGCCCGTAAATCCGTTGTGCGATTTTTGGTCTATGGACGGTGAGAACGATTGACGAGACATGGACAGTCCGCCGTGCACGCCCACCCATAGGTGTTCGCGGTAGTGCTTTTGGGCCGGGGCCTGAAGTGTGGCGACGGCGAGTATCGTCAGTACGGCGACCGATCGTAGTATGCGTGCGCAGCTCATAGGATGGTGACGGAAGGTGACGTGGCTCCGGCAATGTATCGGATGATGTACAATGCGTCATTGACCGAGCCTTTGATGCCGGGCGTGTGTACAAAGTTGTACGATGATTGAATGCCGTGGTAGGGGCGGTCAAGTACTATCGAGCCGTTGTGCAACGCGGTGAGGATGTAGCGCATCGAGTCGTAGCCCAGCAGCGCTTGTACGGGTATGCCGTCGGAGGGTGCTTTGCCGTACCAGCGGCGGAATTCGGCGATGGTACGCTTGTTGTCTTCGCCGTCCTTGTCCACGTAGAAGCGCGAGTAGTACAGCGCTCCTATCTTGGAAAGTTTGTCCTGAGCATCGCCGCGGAAGCTGATCCATTCGGGGTATCCGAAAGTGGTCAGCGTATTGCCTTCGGCAGCCAGACTCTCGGCAAATGCTGCCAAGCCCGAGGCTATCTTGTTGTATTCGGCCAAGTTGCCTGACATTGCGATGGCGAAATATGATGTCGAGGTGGGCAGCTTGTCTTCGAGCGTGCTTTTGTGGAGGTTGCCGTCGAAGTCCAGAGTGATGTATTCGATGCCTTCGCGGTCGAGGCGTTCTTTGAGGCGCGAGACAAAGTTGAGTTTGTCCTTTCGGCCATTCTCGTTGTTGAGTATCACCGGCGTGGGCGCTCCCGCGGCGGACAGCATCTCGACCACGTAGTCTATGGCCTTTGCATACATACGCTCTTGTCCGATGTAGGTCTGCATCATACCCGGAGTGGTGATATATGTCGAGTCCTTGACTATGAAGCTGTTGAATGCCGGGATGCCGTGCGTGCCCGTGTATCGGGCTATTTGTGCCATCTTGGCGTCATCGTCGGGTGTGATGACGATGTCTGCATTGTGCAGCGAGGCAATGTGTTTGGTGAAGTTTCCGTCGGTGGTGTCGTACACTTTCAGGTCTATGCTGTCGGGATATGCTTCGCCGAAGTCCTTGACAGCCAGCAGTGCGCCGCGATAGAAATCGGTGGCGAGGGTTGACTGACGCGTAGCCTTCTCGGCGGTGGTGCACAGCGGCAGCATCAGCGCTATACGGTGACGTCGCACGGCGGCGATGTCGCTTGTCGCATCGGCGGTCGCCTCTGCATTCTCGTCTACTCGGATTATCGGGGCGTTTACCGGGGTCAGTTGCAGCGTCGGCTCTTCGATGTGCCGGATTTTTTGGTCTGAGGTCGGTCGGGAGGCTTCCGCAGGTTCGGATGTCTCGTGAGCGGCGGCCTGGGAGGTGGCTGTAGCTACGGTCGAGGTGACTACTACGGGCTTTGACGAAACCTGTCGTGCCGGTGTCGGCTTGGATGTATCCACGGCCGCTTCCACAGTGGCATCGGCAGCGGTGTCGATAGGCTTGGATGCGGCAACTTGGGCGGCTGAAATCGCAGGTACTTTGAGTGTCTGCCCGGCACGTAAGCCGTTTTGGGCTTCGGGGTTCAGGCGGATGATTTCGCTGACCGGTACATTGTATCGGTGGCTGACGCCGTAGAGTGTTTCGTCTTTGGATACGGTGTGCAGAATCACGTTTGCGGGCGTCGACGTGGGGGCGTCAGCGACGGCCTTGCCTCCGAATTCTTCCACGGGGAAGTAGAGGACCTGTCCGGCACGCAGTCCGTCTTCCACCGAGCGGTTGGACTTGACCAGTTGGTCGTGCGTGATGCCCAGCATATGTGTCAGCGAGTATACGGTTTCGCCCTTGCGTACGACGTAATAGTACATTTGGCGTCCGTTGACCGACTTGACGGGAAGGTCCGTCATGGCTGCCACCGCGCTCATGACCGAGACGGCCATGGCGACGGCAGCGGCAACCAGATGCCTTGAGACGGCATTGTGTCGTCTGAATGTTGTTTTCATTCGGCTTTTTAAGAGGATGAGTGTAAGTTGTTTACCTGTAGTGCGTTATTTTTGAGGGCACAGGGGCGCATGTTCGCGGCTGTAGCGCAACATTTGGTCGACGTATCCTTCGCCGTAGGTGATGGTGACGTCGGTGATATTGCCCTTGGCATCGCGTACGAGGGTGTATTCGGGGTTGACAAATCCCTTGTAGGGAGCGATGCTGAGTGTGGCATAGCGTGCCAGGACTTCGTTGTGCAGGGCGGGGTCTACTTTGACGGCGTATTCTTCGACGAGGTTGCGTCCGGCTTCGTAGTCGCCTTCGCTCTTGATGCGCTGGATTTCGGCCAGGAGTTTGCCGAAGAGGTTGCGCAGGGCTGTGTAGTCGTTGATTTTCACGAAGGTCTTGCCGTCACGCTTAATCAGTTCGACCACCTTGTCCTGAGCGCCGTGGCGCAGGGCCCACGCGGCGATGAGCTGGCGGTTGCGCATGTGTGCTTCTTCGATATCTTTGCCCGGTTCGATACGCATCAATTGGGTCATCAGACCGTTGAGCATATACTTGTAGTACTCGGCCTTGTAGGCATCGGGGTTGTCCAGCAGACCCAGTTCGACCAATTTGGGGTCGGCCAGGTAGTAGAGCGCGAAGAGGTCGGCGCGAGCTTCCTCGAGGGTCGAGCCGTGAGCCTTGAGCGCATCGGGGTCGACGCCGGGCAGCAGGCGGCCCGAGCCGTGGCCGAGGCACTCGTGCAGGTCGGTGTGGAGGTTGTCGGTGATAAAGAGGTAGCGGTCCATGAGGTCGCGAGTGTACTCGTCAATGACGAATTCCTCGTTGAAACCGTTGCCGTGGCTGGCCTCGTCGTAGGCCTGAGTGATGTTCTCGATGGTCACCGATTTGCTGCCGTGAGCGGCACGTATCCAGTTGGCGTTGGGCAGGTTGATGCCGATAGGAGTTGCGGGGTAGGAGTCGCCGGCAAGTATGGCGGCGGTGATGACTTTGGCCGAGACGCCGCGTACCTTGTCTTTACGGAAGCGCGGGTCTACGGGCGAGTGGTCTTCGAACCACTGAGCGTTGTTGCTGATGATGTGTGTACGCTCGCTGGCGGTCTCGTTCTTGAAGTTGACGATGGATTCCCAAGAGCCCTTCATACCCAGGGGGTCGCCGTAGCTTTCGATAAATCCGTTGATGAAGTCAACCTTGGAGGCGGTGTCCTCGGTCCACATTATCGAGTATTCGTCGAAAGTCTTGAGGTCGCCGGTGGTGTAATATTCGACGAGTTTGGCGATGACGGCACGTTGGGCGTCATTTTCGGCGTATTGTGCGGCCTTATTGAGGTTGGCCACGATGCGCGAAATGGCTTCGGAGTACAGCCCGCCGATACGGTAAGTTTCTTCGACGAGTTTGCCGTCTTTACCCTTTACGAGTCGGCTGTTGAGGCCGTAAGATATAGGAGTGAGGTCGGTAGTGTCCTTGACGGCAGCGTAATAAGCTTCGACTTCGGGTTGGGTGACGCCTTCGCCGTAGAAGTTGCAGGCCGAGGTCTGTATCAGGTCGGCGCCTTCGGCTTGGTTGACGCGTTTGGCCAAATATGTCGGGTCAAAGATTACGCGCTCAAGGTATGCCTTCTTGGCCGTTTCGCCGGGGTAATTGGCTTTATATTGTTTCTCGAAGAAAGCCTTTGAGAACTCGGGGACGAATTTGTCCATAGAGTAGTGGTGGTGTATTCCGTTGCCGAACCACACCTGTTTCAGATATTTTTCGAAGGCGAGGAAGTCCTTGTCCTTGCGGTCGCCCTTATAGGAGGTGTAGATTTTTTCGAGGACGGGGCGCAGCACGAGGTTGGCCTTGCAATTCTGATTCCAGAGGATGTCGCGTCCGTCGAGGGCTGCTTGTACCAGGTAGTACACGAGCAGTTTTTGATTGAGTGTCAGTTTTTCGAAATCGGGTACTTTGTAGCGCAGCACTTCGATATCTGCAAAACGGTCGGCGACGTATTCGAAGGGCTTTTGGCCCTGAGCCGTAGTGTTGTTTTTTGCCATGGTTGTGTTGGCGGTCATGCCGGCGATGGCTGATATGGCCACAGCGGCGGCGGTGAGACGTAATGTTGCCATTGTATTATGTGCTATGATGTTTTGGTTTCGTAGGAATGTTTCGGCCTGTATAATATTGTCTCGGCCTATATGAGGACCTTAATATATAAGGAGGCGATTACTCGATGTACAATACCAATCCCTTGAGGTATTCGCCTTCGGGGTGGTAGATATTGACCGGGTGGTCGGCCGGCTGGGTCAACTGGTGCAATATGCGCACGCGGCGGCGGCACTGAGCGGCGGCCGAGAATACGGCCAGACGGAACTGCTCGCGCGAGACGGCTTGCGAGCACGAGAAGGTGAACAGAATGCCTCCGGGGGCGATTTTCTCGATGGCTCGGGCGTTGAGACGTCGGTAGCCTTGGAGGGCGTTGCGTACGGCACTGTGGTGCTTGGCAAAAGCCGGGGGGTCAAGGATGATGAGGTCGTAGGCGTTGCTGTCCATGTTTTGCAGGAACTTGAAGGCGTCGGTGGCCTCGCTGCGGTGGCGGCCCGCCGCAGTTGCATCGCCGTTTTGGTTGAGGGCGACGTTGGCGTCCGTGAGGCTTATGGCCTTGGCCGACGAGTCCACGGAGGTGACGGAAACGGCGCCTCCCGCGAGAGCGTATACCGAGAATCCGCCGGTGTAGCAAAACATATTGAGCACGCGTCTTGAGGCGGCGTACTTGCCCAGGAGTGCTCGATTGTCTCGTTGGTCGACAAAAAATCCCGTTTTTTGGCCGCGGAGCCAGTCGACATGGAATTTTAGCGAATTCTCGATGGCTACGTCCGTATCGGCGTGCCCTATGAGGTAGTCGTTGACCGGGTCGAGGCGTGCCTTGTAGGGCAGGGTGGTTTCGCTCTTGTAATAGATGTTGTGTATACCGGCTTCAGGCATCTCGGTCAGGACCTTGGCGATGGTATGACGTGCGTAGTGCATACCGGGCGAATGGGCCTGTATCACAGCCGTGTCGCCGTAGACATCGACTACGAGGCCGGGCAGAAAGTCGCCTTCGCCGTGTACCAGGCGGAAGGCGTTGTTGTCGTCGCGGCGCAGTCCCAGAACCTGACGCATACGCAGGGCATCGGCCAGACGTCCGCGGTAGTATTCGTCGTCTATGGTCGTGGCGGCATCGAAGGAGAGCATACGCACGGCGATGCTGCCTATCTGGTAGTGACCCACGCCCAAGGGGGTGCCGTCGGCGGCGATGACGCTCACCACATCGCCTTCTTCGAGACCGTCGGGTAGTGCGGCGATGGCTCCGGAGAATACCCAGGGGTGGAAGCGCCCGAGCGAATCTTCTTTGCCGCGGCGCAGTTTTATTACGGGGTAGCTCATGTGTCTTTATGAATAATAGCGGGTTATGTTACGCGTGGTAGCGAGGCATATCACTTTATGAAAAATCGGTAAATGTCGTTGGCGTTGGCGTATATCAGCAGCAACAGCAGGAACATCATGCCGGCATATTGCGAGTACGAGAGAACCTTGAGCGACGGTTTGCGTCGGGTTACGATTTCCCAAAGGGTGAAAACTACGTGTCCGCCGTCAAGTGCCGGGATGGGCAGAATGTTCATGAATGCGAGGATGACGCTCAGGAAGGCTGTGATTTGCCAGAACGAGTACCAGTCCCATTGCCCGGGGTACATATCGCCTATGGCGCCGAAGCCGCCGAGGCTTTGGGCTCCTGTCTTGGTAAAGAGCAGTTTGAGCGAAGTGACGTAGGATGCCAGTCGGTCGACGCCCTTGCTGATGCCCACGGGTATTGATTCGAAGAATCCGTAGGATACGTGTTCGCAGGGATATACCTTGGTCAGCTCGCTTGCTCCGATACCCAATTTACCGTCGTCATTGATATGAGCCGTCAGTAGCAGGTCATTGCCGCCGCGAGTGACGTGTACGGGTACATCCTTGCCCGGGTATTTGGACAATATGGGGGTGATGTCGTTGAAAGCGGTGACGGTGTCCGATGCTATGCGTGTGACGATGTCGCCGACCTTCATCCCGGCCTTCTCGGCGCCTTCGCCGGGTGCTACCTTGGCGACAACGGCCGGGATGCGCGGAGCCAGAATGGCTTTTTTGCCCACGCCGGCAGCGGCCTCGAATGTTCCGGCAGGATTGGTGATGACCGTGTCGCGACCGTCACGGACGATGCCTACACGTGCGCCGTCCTGCACCAGATCCATAATCCACGAGTCGTTGATCAGGGCGTCTATATCCTTGCCGTTGATGCTCTTGAGTATATCGCCGTCACGGTATCCGGCATGGTGCATGGTCGTGTCAAATTGGTATCCGGCCGAGACATTTGCCGGTTGTAGTACCACGTCGCCCCAGTGCCAGGCAATACCTATATATATTGCTATTGCGAGAAGAAAGTTGAAGAGCACGCCGGCCACCATCACCAGCAGTCGCGGCACGGGCTTCTTGGCGCGGAATTCCCACGGCTGAGGCTCGGAGGCCAATTGGTCCTTATCGGTGGTCTCGTCAATCATTCCGGCTATCGAGCAGTAGCCGCCCAGAGGCAGCCATCCGAGGCCGTAGAGGGTGTCGCGCCATGTCGGCTTGGCTCCGGGCTTGGCGGGATGCGGGCGACCTATGCGCAGGTCCAGCAGCGCCCGGGGCTCTTCGTCCGGTTCGGTGCCGAGCATTTGCGGCTTGTCTGAAGTGGCGGGGTCGGCCTTGTCCGCGTCTTTGCGGCGGCGTGTCCAGGCTATAATCTGCAGTCGTCCGGCACGCGGATCGTATTTCAGCAGCGAGAAGTACGGATTGAAAAACAGGTAGAAGCGGTCGACGCGCATTCCGAAGATACGCGCGAAGATATAGTGCCCGAATTCGTGCACGGTGACCAAAATCACCAGAGCGAGGACAAGTTGGGCGGCTTTTATCAGAAAGGTTTCCATTAATGCTTAGTGGAGTGTATTGTATCGTTTGATGTTTTGTGTAGCTATGGCCCGGGCTTCGGCATTGGTGGCGCGCAGGTCGTCCAGCGTCGGGCTGTCGATGTGTGCAATGCGTCCCAAGGTGTCGATTACCGTGCTATATATTGCCGTGAAGGGTATTGCATCGTGCAGGAATGCGTCGACGGCCACTTCATTGGCTGCATTGATGACGCATGCGGTATTGCCTCCGGAGTCGAGCGCGAGCCGGGCCAGCGTCAGACACGGAAAGCGTTCGGTGTCAGGCTCCTCGAACGTCAGGGCGGCCATATCAGCCAGAGACAGGCGCGGCGCTACGCGGTCCCAGGGACGTGTCGAACAAGCCAAGGCATAAGCTATGGGCAGGCGCATATCCGGAGTCCCCAGTTGAGCCTTGACAGCTCCGTCCTTGAATTCGACCATTGAGTGAACTATTGACTGAGGATGCACTATGGCCTTGATGCGCCGACCGGGGACATCGAAAAGATAATGAGCCTCGATGATTTCGAAGGCTTTATTCATCATAGATGCCGAGTCGATGGTGATTTTGGCGCCCATACTCCAATTGGGATGTTTGAGGGCTTGGGCGGCCGTGGCTCCGGCGATGCGTGCGGCGCTCCAATTGCGGAAAGGACCACCGCTGGCGGTGATAATCAGGCGACGTACCGTCTCGGGCGACTCGCCGGCCAGACATTGGGCTATCGCCGAGTGCTCCGAGTCCACGGGATATATGCGCGAAGGCGAGTCGGCCAGTAGTCGGCGTATGAGGTCGCCGGCCACGACAAGGGTCTCCTTATTGGCCAAAGCGATATCCTTGCCGGCGCGTATAGCGGCCACTGTCGGGGCCAGACCGCTGTATCCTACGGTAGCCGTGACCACGGTGTCGATATCCGGGCGCGACATAGCTTCCTCGATGGCTTGAGCGCCGGCAGCGGTGGCTATGCCGAGCGGCGAAAGGGCTTCGCGCAGTTCGGTATACCGCGATTCGTCGGCGATGATGGCCAAGGCGGGGCGTACTTCGCGTGCTTGTTCGATGAGAGCGTCTACTCGGTGTCCGGCGGCTAATACGCTGACTGTCAGGTCGCCCTCGGAAGTGCGTACCACGTCCAACGTCTGCGTGCCTATCGACCCGGTGGAGCCGAGTACCGCAATGCGCTTATGTATATGACTGTCGTTCATAGCAAAGCACAAAGGTACAAAAAAGTTTGCATCTGCCAAAAGGCGAATTTTGTCGGTAGGCTTGATGGATTCCGACTCTCAGATGAAAGTTGTAGGAATAGTGGGAGCTATGAGAATAATAGGGAATGATAGGGAATGATAGAGTGCCGCACTTCAGGCACTCTGAGTTCGATGACTGCTCAGTCCTTTGGCCAATAGATTACGGGACACCCGAGGGCGTGGGCCTCGCGTATGGCTACCGAATCGCCTTCGGTGGCCGAGGTGACGACCATGGCATCGGCGGCGGCAATTTCGCCGTAGGGATTGTCCAGCGCTCCGACCATGGTTATGACGTCCGAAAGTCCCGCTTCGGCATAAGTGCGTTCCAACTCGCGACGGCGGCTGCCGTCTCCGATAAGGCGTATTTCAAGTGGCCCGTTGAGAATTTCGGTGCGAGCAAAATCGACCAAACGTTCAAATTGTTTGACACCTTCCAGACGTCCCACGGCCACGTATCGACGTACACCGGAACGACGCGGCGGAACGGACGCCGCGGCTTCGGCTGCCAGCGTTTGCAGCCGCGTAACGTCCACCGAGTTAGGTCGCAAATATATACGCGGTGTCTCCGAGCCGAGGAAGTCCCGCAGCGATGCGGCCACGTGCGGCGCTACGGCAATGACCCCGCGTGTGCGGCAATAGTAGCGATGTTCGCTGTCGCCACCATCGTCCGGCCAAGGCAGAGCGTGATCGGCCAGACGGGCAAAGTCGCTGTGTACCATTGTGTAATGCCGTGTATACCCTGGGGTATCTATGCGCGGCCACAGTACATCGTGCGCCACCGCTGCCAGGCCCTCGAGCCAGCATATTACGATGTCGTAAGGCGCTGAAGCGACATTTGCGCGTGCCAAACGTCGACGCAAAGGTAGCGAACAACCGTGACGTGCCGCCCATAGTTGCAAGGCCAGCGTTCGGCTGCGCTCACCATTGGCCCATACCGGGGACAGCACCGTGACGTTTTCGGGGAGGCTGTCGGTCCAACGTCCGCCGCATAAGGCCAGTATGTCAATGCTTTGGGACGGGCGTGCAGGGTGCTGTTGCAGGCTATCGATAAGAGCACGTTCGGCTCCGCCCATATCCAGCGAACGGATGATGACGAGTATGCGTCTCGGACGCGGCGAGGCGGTGTTGTTGACGGCCTCGGAAGTCTCGACCCGGTGTCCGGCAGTACTTCGCGCAAACAAGACGGCGCATACGGTGACCGCCGCGTATATCGGTATGATGGCCGCGTATGCCATGTCCGCTCCGTAATGCTGCGCGGCAAAGTATAGAGCCGCCGGGGCGCAAAGGTATATCGTGCCGGATACCAGCGAATAAGCACGTATGCGCCCGGTGGCGTGCACGACGGCTGCAAAGACGTTGGTGATGGCTACGCACATCCCGGCAGCCAAAGCTATGCCCAGCAGCGCCACCGTCATTGACGGCATCTCCGGACCCAGCCACAGCGGCATCAGCGTGTCGGCAAAGGCGTATAAGACAGCGGCGCAGACACCGAATATGCCGGCACTCCAAGCCAAAGCACGTAAGGCCATACGCCACATGCGATCGTTGTCGCCGGCGGCATAGGCCTTGATGACGGGCGGAACAAAGGCGGTAAGTATGCTTTGAGCCCAGGTCTGCACCTTGGCGACTACGGCCAGAGCCAAAGTCAGCGCCGCAGTTGCGGCAAGTCCGCCCACGGCATTGAAAACCAGTATAATACCTTGGTCGCGTATGGCTACAGCCGCGTTGCCGTAGAAATCGGCGGCGGCATACCGCAGCAGTTCGCGCATCATCATTTTCGAGGCCGTACCCGTTCGGCCGATACGACGTCGGCTATGCCGCCATAGGGCCAGGCAAGTATACAGAGGCATAGTCACGCATACAATAGCATACGCCACAAGCGGGTAGGGACTGCCCGAGCCTATAACCTCATACTCGTTTGCCAGCCATAACAGTACGGCCAGCAGCACAAAACGCCCCACGGTGGCCGTTATGTCGACTCGCGCCACGATGTCCATACGTTCGAGCGCCGTCAGAACACTTCGCGCCGGGGCGGCTAAGATAGTCAGCACCGAAGTCGCCAAGGCCAATTGGAACACCGTTACGGCGACCCATGTCCCGGCAGCGGTTACATCGTTCAGCGACAAGACATACCACAGCCCGGCGGTGTCGGCCAAGACGACTACAGCCACGGCTACGCGCACTTGCAAGCGACGGGCGGTGGCTGCCATATCGCCGAAATCGGAATCGCAACGTCCCAGTGTATAAGCCATATAACGGTCGTAGGCACCGCCTAAAGTAGCATACAACACCTCGCCCAAAGCGATGACCCCTGCAATGACCGAATACAGCCCCAGCGAGTAGGCGCCAAGAAGCTGTAAGGCTATACGCCACGTCAGCAGCCCCACGACCGTGGTGGCGGCCATGCGTGCTGTCATTGCCAGTGCGTTGCGTGTGATGGTGTGCATATCGACTGCAAAGTTAGCGAATTGTGTCCGCCGGAACAAATTCGCGGACATGAGAGGAAGATTCCAAACCATTCGAGCATTGCGAGTGCTGCGAGTGCTGCGGGTCCTCTGATCTCTTCGAGTATTCCGAGTACTGCGAGTTCTCCGATAAGAGCCTCAGACGGTACCTTATATAAGAATATAAGCAGGTTTACAAAAAAAAATACGAGCACGCCGACCTGCTTATTGAAAAAAAATGTGTAACTTTGAGCCGACTATATGTGTCCGCGACGGTCGGTCTTGAAAGCCTTGCCGTGGCCTATGTCATAAGATTACGGACCGCCGGACATGTGTAGGTGTGATTAGTAAATTACTGACAACCAAAATATTAATAACCTAACCAAACTAATCGTAATGCGTTTTTCTACATCAACATTACGCAACTTCGTGGTATCTGCCGCGTTGATTGCATGCTTGGGTGTGGGTACTATGACCGCTGCAACAGCTCCTACAAAGGCGACTAAATTCGTCTACAACGGTCTGGTGTACACAACCGTAGCAAAGAAGTTCGAGTGTAAGGTGCAAAAAGCCGGCACCAAGGCCGCTGACGGCACCACCGTTGCGGTGTACGAGGGCGATATCGTTATCCCCGAAAAGGCTGTTTACGACGGCAATGAATTTACCGTTGTAGACGTCCCCACCGCAGTTTTCAAGGGCAATACCACCGTGACAAGCGTGGTGCTTCCCAACACTCTTACAAAACTTAACGACGGTACATTTGACAGCTGCACGGCACTGACAAGTGTAACCCTTCCCTCTTCGATTACCAAGATTTCGGCCAAGTGCTTCCAGAAATGTACGGCACTGACCTCCATCACCATTCCCGGTACTATCGTCGATTTCGGCGCTGACGCCTTCAATGGTGCTGTCAATCTTGAGAGCATGACCTTTGCCGAAGGTGACGACGCAATCGCCATCCCCGCATCGATATTCAACGGCGGCGGCTTTGACAAGTTCACTACACTGAACATCAACCGCCCCATCGATGGCTCCAAGTACACTGCTATGGCCGAGAAACCTTTCCGTAGCAATAAGGTGCTCACCACCATTGTTCTCGGTCCGAAGGTTACATCGCTGCCTACCAGCTACTTCGAAGGCTGCAAGGCTCTTACCAACCTGACACTTCCCGCCGAACTGGCATCTCTGGGTACCAACGTCTTCGCAGGCTGCTCCTCGCTGCCCGAAGTCACCCTTCCCGCAGGTATCACCACCATCCCCTCGTCGACCTTCCAGGGCTGCACAAGCCTTGCTAAGGTACGCTTCGAAGGTGCTGTGACCTCCATCGATGCTATGGCATTCCTCAATGCCAAGGTGAGCGATATCGTGCTTCCCGAAAGCCTGACCTCCATCGGCCAAATGGCATTCTCCGGTAGCGCACTCAAAGGCGCCCTCGTCATTCCCGCCGCGGTCAAGACTATCGGCGCTCAGGCATTCGCTAATAACGCCGAACTGACCTCCGTAGCCATCCCCGCAGCCACCAAGGCCATCGGTGACGGCGCATTCATGGGCTGCACCGCCATCAAGAATTTCACCGTGGACGCCGCCAACGAGGATTACGTCAGTGACACCCCCACAGCACAAATGATAGCCAGCAAAGACGGCAAGACCCTGATCGCTTGGGCTCCCGCTTCGGAGACTAAAGAGTTCAACGGTTTCACCGCTCTGCGTCCCTATGCAGCTTACAAGTGCGCCAACCTGACTTCGGCCGTGCTTGACAACTGCACCGAATGGGGTGACTACTCCCTCTATGGCACCAATATCGCCGAAATGGCTGTCCGTGGCAACGTAGGCCGCTATGTATTGGCCGACAATACCTCGCTGAAGACTCTGACCGTCAGCGGCAGCGAAGTTCCCTTCGGTATCGCCAAGGGTTGCACCGCACTGGCTACAGTAAACTTCAACGATAAGATAACCATCGTAAAACAGGACGCCTTCGCAGGCTGCACCGGCCTCAAGGAAATCGACCTGGGTACCATCCTCGCCATCCTCGAAGCCGACTGCTTCAAGGGTAGCGCCATCGAAAAAATCACCGTATCGGCTGCCAACCCCGCCGGTATGGCCGAAGGCGTGTTCAACGAAGGTGACAAAATCACCGTTGTCGTGCCCAACGAACTCGTAGAAACATACAAAAACGCCGGTGGTTGGAAATACCTCACCATCGTAGGTGACGAAAACCTCGCAGTAGGTCCCAAGGACATGGGTATGCCCCGCGGTATCTACTATGCAGGTACAGACTCCAAGCTGCACGCTGCTTACGACCTCACCGACGGAATCGACACCTATGACGTAGGTGAGATACCTCACACCTTCCAGCTGGCTGTATTCAAGAACCGTATCTACGGTGCTTGCGCCGGTAAGAAGTTCGTATACTCCGCTACCGGTTCGGTAGACGGTGACGGCAAATTGTTCTACATCTCCAAAGTCGGTGGTCAGCTCTTCCAGGCTGTCGTACTTGACAACACCGGCAACAACGCCTACAAAGATCCCTTCGGCCTGTATGTATACGGCGAATACCTCTTTGTAAACGACCGCAACGTTTGCGTTCGCAAGATTCCCGCAGACGCTATTGCACTTCCCCAGGACTATCCTTCATGGATGGAAAACAATTGGATGGGCTTCTATAACAATCCTTGGGCTTACGGCTGTATCAAAGCCGGTTGGGGTATCACAACCAACAAGTATAGCGTCAAGGAAGGCAAGCTCGTCGAAGACGCTGAAGCCAATAAGGACGCACGCTACTGGCTGGGTATGAAGTTCTCCGGCAACGGTATCTACACCTTCCAGGATGGCGATATAGGCAATGCTACACTTCCCGGCAACAAGCCCGAAGGTTCGGTTCTGCTGAACAACATCAACCCCATCTTCACTACATTCTATGTAGACGAAGAGCATGACCAAATCTACATCTACATCGAAACAGCCGGTAGCCAAGACAAGCTGGTCAAGGGCGGTGTATACCGTATCGATATCGCCAAACTGCTTGACAAGGGCGTCGATACACAGAACTTCGCAGACCTCGACCCGGTTCTCGTAGACGGCTCGCCCGTTAAATACGAAGGTTCCGCAACAAACGAACACGTAGGTATCAGCCAGTTCAGCGCCGAAGACGGCTACCTCTACTGGTGCTACCGAGCCCCCTCTGCCGAAGAAGCTGCTGCCAATGAGGCTCAGGACTATGCTGCTCAATGCGGTGGTAAATACTGGTGGGCCGACAAGTATGACGAAGCCAATCCTCTGCACCACAGCGGTATCAAGCGCGTCAAACTCGGCGAAGCCGAACCCAAAGTTGAAATGGTTATTCCCGGCGTCGAAGGTTACGGCTGTGTTCCCGTGGGCTTCGTAGGCAGCTCCGCTGTCAAAGACATCACCGTGGATAGCGCTGAAGCTCCCGCCGCAACTATCACCGTTGCCGGTGGTATTCTTACCGTCAATGCTGATGCCGTCGTAGCCGTATACGACATGTCCGGACTGATGGTGGCTCGCGTAGCCGCTACCGCCGGCCAGGGCATCGACATCGCCAACCTCCCCGCAGGTGCTTACGTAGCAAGTGCCGAACTCGCTAACGGCAAGGTGGCCGTGGCCAAGTTCGTCAAATAAGACATAGCATCACCACATTAAAAAAGGTGGCTTTCCGTTGCGGAAAGCCACCTTTTTTAATGTGGAATGTGGAATGTGGAATGTCGAATTGAACTGAGCCGACTTTTTACTTGGAGGGCTCGGAAAGGCTCGGTGATTTCGTCGGGCGATGAGGATATGACGTGTGAAGAGGTGTGGGGTGAGGTGGCAATATGGGACAAATATTGGAATATATGGCTTGTGGAGGTGTCGGAGTGATACAACTTTCGGCGAAAATATGTAATTTTGTGCTCGAAAAAGATATGAACAAGCCGGTTCTATTGTCCTCAAGACTGCTCGCAGTTTTTCTTGTAGGCGTATGTATGTGCCTTTCGGCACCGCGTACGTCTGCTTTTTCGTTGGCCTTGGACTCGGTGGCCGAGTGGGGCAAATTCCCGCGTTTTTGCGTGAATGTCTATCGCTGGGGCGACCGCTTTTTCAATACATACGACAGCACTTATGTCAAGGGTACGGGTACCAAATTCAATGTAAAGCTTAAACTTGAGTCGTGGTTTGACAATTACAATTTCCGATTTACCGAGGACAATGTGCGTATGTCTATGATTTCCGATCCCAACACTACGGCCGGCGTATGGCTGACTTATTTGGCTGTATCGGTCGGATATGATTTTAATATCAGTCGGCTTTTCGGCGGCGCCAAGACTTCGCGTCGGCGCTGGAATTTCAGGCTCAATTGTGCACTGCTTACCGCCGAGTTATACTGGATAACCAACGATGTGGACACGCGTATCGTGTCTATGGGCTCGGGTAGCAGCATCAAGCATCCCAATTATCGTTTTTCGGGACTTGATACCAAAATCTTCGGATTGGACACATATTATTACTTCAATAATAAGCGCTATTCGCGTGCCGCGGCTTTCAATTACAGCAAATTGCAGCAGCGGTCACAGGGCTCGTGGTTCCTCGGCTTCTCGTATTGGGTGCAGGATTATACCTTCGATTTCGGACAGCTTCCGGAAGATATGCGTTCCCAATTGCCCGAAAGTTGGGCTGCAAATGACTACAACTACCATCTGCGCAACAACAATTATGCCCTATGCGGCGGCTACGGCTACAATTGGGTGCTCAATAAGCACTGGACCATAGGCGTGAGCGAGTCGCCGCTATTGGGTATAAAGCATGGGCGCGAGAATGACGGTCCGGCCAAGGTGTCACTATCGCTGTACAACCGTGCGCAGGCTTCGGCCGTATGGAACAACCGCCGCTGGTTTGCCGGAATCATCCTCAGCGCCGAGAACGGGTTGTTCTATAATAAGGAGCACACCTTGATTTCGGGCGTGTTCACCGCCGAAGCGTCCGTCGGCTTCCGTTTCAATATTTGGTAATTATCGTCTTCGGGCATATTTGACCGGAGTACCGAAGTCTGTCTCCTGTCCGATGTGCCTATGACAGTCTCCTGTCCGGGGTATCTATGCTTATTCATTATCATGTGCACCGGTGTATGTCCCTGTGAGTCTACACGATGCGCAGAGCAGTCCATTTGCCCTCTTTGCCCGGAATGGCGAGGACCGAGATTTCGCTGCCGTCGGGAATGTCCGGGGTGAGCAGGTGCTGGCCGACGTATGCCTTGTCTATGAAAGTGTAAGCCTTGCCGGTGGCGCCTACGCGACGCTTTACGGTACCGCTGAATTTGCGGACAAAGGGCGGTATGGCGTCCGATATGGACGCTTTCAGGACTTTCTTGCCGGCGATGACGGCCTCGATGGCGGTGGCGCCGGGAGTTCTGGCCGGAAGGTGAAGGCGGTGCGGGTCAATTATGTAGCTGTTTCCGTCGGCGTCCGTTGCCAGCCATAGGCGCTTGCGGTTGTCTTTTTTGTCCGTGGTTTCGCCTGACTTGACAAGCGTCACGCATGCGGCATTATCGTATAAGTAGATATTGGCTTCATCTGCGTGTGTTCGGACGAAATCGCGACCGTCGGCTTCGGCCGTCCCGGCGGGTATGCGGTCTGCGATCTGTTTCAAGGCCGGTGGGATGTGCCATCCCTGACGTTCGTAGCATTGTCGTACCCGAGCCAGTTGTCCGGCGGCGAGGGCGTATTCGCCGCGGTCGCACAATTGAGCGGCCAATGACATACGGACTTTGCCTATGAAATCCTCCTTCGGCTTTTGATAAATTGCCATACACGTCAGAGCCAGGCGGCGGTCCGGGTCGTCGGCGAGTTCGGCAAGTTCGTTCCATAGGAAAAATCGCGAGGCATTGCGTTTGAGCAATTTGCGGTATAAGTCCACGGCTTTGTCTTTTTGGTGGAAATGCAGGTATATCTGTGCGCGTTGGCGGGGCAGGTTCTGATTGTTGTCAAAGGTGTCAAGCGCTTTGTCTATCAGTGCTACAAAGTCCTCGGAGGGGTCGCGACCATCGGTCATTACTTCCTTGACGTATACCGTGATAAGTTTTTCGACAAGCGAAGGCAATGTGCCGTGCTCGCCCTTAAACTGTTTCCAGTCCTCGGGGCGCAGTTTTGCGCTACCGCCCCATAGCTCGAAAAAGTTGTGTATGACGAATTTCAGCGGGGTTGTCTTCTCGATGCGTACGGCCTCGCTCAATATCAGCGAGTGCAGCAATGCCGGCGACGGCAATCCGAGTTCGATGTATCGCATCAGACGATGCTTGCGTTCGACCACAAGACGTTCCACGTCGTTGTCCGACTGCTGTTTGAGCGAGTAATATATTATCCAGCCGTAGGCACTTTTTTGGTCGTCGGGCAGTCTGCCGTCGTTGTATATCGCTGAAACGGTGGTGTAAGCGTCTTCGCCGTTGCCGGCTTTTGCTTGGGCATACGCCTGCTGCACGAGTACGCCTGTCGGATTGCTGAACCGCTTGGCTCGTTCCAGCATTCCGTTGTTGATGTCGTCGTTGAGGTCGTGCTCATTATATAAAAGCGTCATTTGCTCCAGAAACTCGGATGCCGAATCGGGGTTGTTGGCGTTGGCTGCCGCTTTGGCGTTGTAGTAAAGGCAGCGAAAAAGGTTGCGAGCTTCCCAGAGCCCGGCATTGGCCGTGTATTCGTTACGGGCAAGTTCCAGTGCCTCGTGGTATTCATGCCGGTCAAGCAGATCCTTGATATCTTGGTATGCCATGGTTGTATATTTCTATGATAGTGATTGTTGTGTTCGTAATTAGGACGTTGTACGGCCGCAATTACAGGGTGTGTACGCGGCCGAAATAATGCCCTCCTGTCGAGGCGGGTTTCCGTCGCGGAGGAGGTTGACGCGTCAGATGCTTTCGCAGAATTCTTTGAGAAGGGCATCGCTGTCTCCGATGTCGCTTTGAGGCTTCATGGTGGTGAACCGTCCTTTGCCGTTGTAAATAAAGGTGACCACGGCATGTCCGTCGGTGCGCAGGTGGTAGGCGTATTGGTATTGTCGGTGCTCGATATTGACCACCTTGATGCCGAGTGCTTTGGCACATGCGTAGATGTGGTCGTGCATCTGTCTTGCGCTCTGAAGTCCTTGGTCGTCAAAGGGTATGTCCACGTGCTCGCATTCGGCCGTGATTGCCGGCAGACACTTCTGCGCAAAGTCTCCCGAGGAGACGTTCATCACTTTCGGCGCTTTGGTGTATCCGTTGTTGCTGTATATCAAGCGAAAACGTGCATACTGCCCCGTGGAGTAGTCGCACAAGGTGATACGGTGCTCGAAATTGGCCGACAAGTCTTCTTCACATTCCAAGCCCAGGTCTCGGGCGGCGCGACGTATGGCCTCGAAACGTAGTGTCCTAAAGTCGCTGCCTTCCGGGACATAAGTCTTGAATTTGCCGCCGCGCGTTATCGGCAGCTTTTTCATACCGGTGCTGCCGTCCGTCACCGGAGCATTGAACAGCCATAAGTGCTTGGACGCGCGGGTGATGGCGGTGTAAGCCCAGCGGAAATAATTTTCGTTGTCTTTAGACCCGCTGCGCGACATATCCACCAGAACGTTTGGCCATTCGCCACCTTGAGCCTTATGACAGGTGAGCGCGTATCCGTATTTGCATAGCAGGCAATTGAAGAACGGGTCGGCACGCAGAGCAATTTCGAATTCTTCTGTGTGCGGCTTGTCTGAAGACAAGTGCGGATGACGTATTTTGAAGTCAATGTACAATGCGGCGGCCAGGTCATGCCCGAGTGCGGGGCTTTCGTCGTCCAGGAAGTTGTCAAGGATATAGAATTCCGGGTCATAGTCGCTGTCTAAATGGTACAAGTGAACTTTGATGAAGCGTAAAGTGACAGGGTGCATAACCCTATGGCCGTTTTCGAGGAAGTGTTGCGGCACCTGTATGGTGCGTGATATTACAGCCGGGCCGTCCTTGCAAGGTTCGACGCGAATTATTGTGCCGTTGAATAGGATACGCTCGCCATAGTAATTACGCGAGACTACGAGCGGCTCGCCGGCGACCAATCGCGCGGCGTTATCTCCCAGAAGTCTACGGCGTATTTCGACGTTGTAATTGCGTGCACCGGCATTGGAATGAGTGACGATGACTTTGTCTAATACCGGGTCGGGACATGCCATATAGTCATCGGTGATGCTGTCGGATCGGGACACATCGCTGCCGATGGATAGGTGCAAGTCCATGAAACTTTTGGCATCGATAGCGTCGCGCAGTCTGACGGCATTGTCAATTATGGCGCCGGAGTCTTGACGGACAATTTCGCTCAGAACGACCTCGGTGGTCTTGACGCCGTAATTCTGCGACAAATATTCGGAAGATAGTGCCGGCGAGATGGCCATGCCTACGGGCGGTAACTGGGCGTAGTCGCCGATGAATACGATTTTGTGGTGACGGATGACGGTGAATAGATCGCGCAGAAGATAGCCCGAACCGAAGATGAAATTGTCGCTCGAATTATACGTATCCGACACCATAGAGGCTTCGTCTACAAAGATGACCGTGTTGCCGTTGGATGCGAAAACGTTGTCAGCGAGCGCAAAGTGCAGCTTGCGTTCGCCGGTATCGTTAGACTCCGTGTCCTCCTTTTCCGTCTGAGTGCCTTTGGCGTTGTGTTCGTTTTGGTCGTCGGCGAGGCGCTCGATTTTGTTCAGACGGTATATGGAGCGGTGTATGGTGTTTGCAGGCAGCCCGGTACGTTTGGCCAGGATGTCGGCGGCGCGTCCCGTCGGAGCCATCAGTGCGACGTCCGAGCTTACGCCGTTGAACTTGCGGCGTACCATGTCCACCATAATGCGAGTGATGGTGGTTTTGCCGGTTCCGGCAGCACCTTTGAGGATAAACGCTTGGGTGTTCTTGTCGTTGAGAAAATTGTCGAAAGCCTTGATTGCGGCCTCCTGCGAGGGGGTATATTTCAATTCAGAGGTATATGTCTGATTCATGAGGAGTGGTATGAGGTTGTCTATAATTTTTTTCTATGGTTTCAGGGGCGGCTTGGTGTGCACGTCATGGCAACGTGCTCGGGCCACAAGTGAATAGACTACAAAGTTACGCATTTTTGAGCGAATACGTATGCTTATGTGCGACAAAAAGTTCGTGCAAATTCTTTTTGTCGCATTTTGTCGCAAAAGGGGTAAATGGGTCTTGCAGCGTGGCTGTCGTTACGGAAAAAAACACTAAATTTGCAGACGGATACCGCATCCGGCGCAGAGCCATCCGGGCCTGCAGCGACACAGTTTCCAATAACAGCCCCAATATTACGCCTACAAGCATTATGAGACAAACACCTGCCGCACGACTAATACTCGAAGACGGCACCATTTTTTGCGGCCATTCGTTTGGCTATGACGCCGCCGGGACTTCCGGCGAGGTGGTGTTCAATACCGCTATGACCGGTTATCCCGAGAGTCTTACCGACCCCTCGTACGAGGGTCAGATATTGGTGACGACCTTCCCGTTGCAGGGCAATTACGGCGTCCCGGCAGCCGATGCACCGGCTTCGGCGTTGAGTGACAATTTCGAGAGCGAGCGCATCCATTGTCGAGGCTTCGTATGTCAGGACTATTCGTGGCACAACAGCCACTGGCAGTCCTCACGGTCGCTGGCCCAATGGTTACGCGACGAGCATGTCCCCGCCGTATACGGCATAGACACACGCGCCCTGACCAAGCATCTGCGCGAGCATGGTTCGATGCTGGGACGTATCGAGATAGACGGTGCTCCGGCAGTCACCGAAATGTACGACCCGAACAAGGAAAACTTGGTGGCCAAGACCTCATGTACCGAAGTAGAAACCTACGGCGATGCGTCGGCGGAAAAGACCGTGGTGCTGGTTGACTGCGGCGTCAAGCATAATATTCTGCGCTGCCTGTTGCGTCGCGGCCTTCGTGTCATCCGTGTCCCTTGGGACTATGACTTCAATACGCTCGAAGGCTGGGACGGGCTGTTTATATCCAACGGCCCGGGCAATCCGGATATGGTGGATGTCACCGTAGCCAATATACGTAAGGCTATGGAGACCAGACGCCCTATATGCGGAATATGTATGGGCAATCAATTGTTGGCCAAAGCCGCCGGTGCATCGGTGTTCAAACTCAAGTACGGACATCGCAGCCACAACCAGCCGGTACGCCTTGTAGGCACCGAGCGCTGTTACGTCACCAGCCAAAACCACGGCTTCGCCGTAGATGACAAGACCCTGCCCGAAGAATGGGCGCCGCTGTTTGTCAACCTCAACGACGGAACCAATGAGGGCATACGCCATAAGTTTCGCCCGTGGTTCTCGGCTCAGTTCCACCCCGAAGCCTCCTCGGGACCCAAGGATACCGAATTTATTTTCGATGACTTTGCGGCGCTACTCTGACCGGATGTAATGCAGGTCGCCGTAACGTCATAATAATATAAGGCTACGAAACAATACAACGAAACAAATCCAAGACACATATACACGACAATCCATGACAGCCAACAAAACCATACGAAAAGTGCTGCTACTGGGCAGCGGGGCGCTTAAGATAGGCGAGGCCGGCGAATTTGATTACTCGGGCTCGCAGGCACTCAAGGCTATGAAAGAAGAGGGCATATCCACCGTCCTGATCAACCCCAATATTGCCACGGTGCAGACTTCCGAAGGCTTTGCCGACAAGATATACTTCCTGCCGGTGACGCCGTATTTCGTGACAAAGGTCATCGAAAAAGAGCGTCCCGACGGCATCCTATTGGCTTTCGGCGGGCAGACGGCGCTGAACTGCGGTGTCGACCTATACCGTGACGGCGTTTTCGAGCGCTACGGTGTACAGGTGCTTGGTACTCCGGTGCAGGCCATTATCGACACCGAAGACCGCGAACTTTTTGTCAAGCGACTGGACGAGATAGGCGTTAAGACCATACGCAGCAGTGCCGCCGACAGCGTGGCACAGGCCTTGGACGTGGCTTCCGAGTTGGGCTATCCGGTAATCGTACGTGCGGCTTACGCCTTGGGCGGCTTGGGTAGCGGATTTTGTGACAATGCCGAAGAACTGAGAGCTTTGGCCGAAAAGGCTTTGGCATTTGCTCCACAGGTGCTTATCGAGAAATCACTTAAAGGCTGGAAAGAAGTCGAGTACGAGGTGGTACGCGACCGCTATGACAATTGCATCACCGTGTGCAATATGGAGAACTTCGATCCCCTGGGCATACACACGGGCGAAAGCATCGTGGTGGCTCCCAGTCAGACCCTGAGCAACGATGATTACCATTATTTGCGCTCGCTGGCCATCAAAATCATACGTCATGTAGGCATCGTAGGCGAGTGTAATGTCCAGTATGCCTACGACCCCGACAGTATGGACTATCGTGTCATCGAGGTCAATGCCCGTCTGAGTCGGTCGTCGGCTCTGGCATCCAAGGCCACGGGCTATCCGCTGGCTTTTGTCGCTGCCAAATTGGGCCTCGGCTACGGGCTGTTTGAATTACGCAACTCGGTGACGCACGACACCTCGGCGTTCTTCGAACCGGCATTAGACTACGTAGTCGTCAAGATTCCGCGCTGGGATTTGGGTAAATTCCACGGCGTCAATCGCGAAATAGGATCGTCCATGAAGAGCGTCGGCGAGGTTATGGCCATAGGTCGTACCTTCGAAGAAGCCATACAGAAGGGCTTGCGAATGATAGGGCAGGGGATGCACGGATTTGTCGAGAATAAAGACATAAAGATAGACAACATCGACCACGCTTTGGCCGAGCCTACCGATCGCCGTATATTTGTGATAGCCAAGGCTATGGCTCGCGGCTATGATGTCGAACGCATACACGCGCTTACCAAGATAGACCGCTGGTTCCTGTACAAGCTGCGAGCCATTATGGACACGGCTGATGAGTTGGGCGCTTACAATCAGCTCGAGGATTTGCCCGAGGATTTGTTGCGTCTGGCCAAGCAACAGGGTTTCAGCGACTTTCAGATAGCCCGTTCGGTGTATAAGGACGATATGTCCCACGCTCACGAGTCCGTGCTGGAAGTGCGCTGTCTGCGCAAACAACTTGGCATAGTCCCGTGTGTCAAGCAGATAGACACACTTGCCGCCGAATATCCCGCAAGTACCAACTACCTGTATTTGACATACAACGGTACGGAGAACGATGTACACTATAAGCACGACCACCGCAGTATAATCGTCCTGGGCAGCGGCGCATACCGCATCGGATCGTCCGTCGAATTCGACTGGTGCTCGGTCAATGCTCTCCGTTCGGTCAAGCAGCAGGGCTGGCGTTCGGTGATGATAAACTACAATCCCGAGACCGTGTCTACGGACTATGATATGTGCGACCGTCTGTATTTTGACGAATTGACCTTCGAGCGCGTTATGGATATCATCGACCTCGAGCAACCGCACGGGGTCATCCTGAGCGTCGGCGGACAGATACCCAACAACTTGGCTACGCGCTTGGACGGACAGGGTGTCAAAATCCTCGGTACTTCGGCACATGATATAGACAACGCCGAAGATCGGCACAAGTTCTCGGCCATGCTCGACAACCTCGGCATAGACCAACCGCGATGGCGCGAGTTGACGGATATGGAGTCCATCAACTCATTTATAGAAGAAGTCGGGTTCCCGGTACTGGTACGCCCCAGTTATGTGCTCAGCGGTGCGGCTATGAATGTATGTTCCAACAACGACGAATTGGTACGCTTCCTCCGCTTGGCCGCAGATGTCAGCAAGGAACACCCGGTGGTGGTGACGCAGTTTATACAGAACGCCAAGGAGATAGAAATGGATGCCGTGGCACGTGACGGCGAAATCATAGTATATGCCATCAGCGAGCACATCGAATTTGCGGGCGTGCACTCGGGCGACGCCACCATACAATTCCCTCCGCAAAAGATTTACGTCGAAACCGTGCGCCGTATCAAGAAAGTCTCGCAGCAGATAGCTCGCGCCCTGCATATTACCGGACCTTTCAATATCCAGTATCTGGCCAAGAACAACGACATCAAAGTCATCGAATGCAACCTCAGAGCCTCGCGCTCGTTCCCCTTTGTATCCAAGGTCTTGAAGATAAACTTCATAGACTTGGCCACTAAGGCGATGCTCGGTCTTGACGTCAAACGGCCGGCCAAGAGCGCCTTCGACTTGGATTACGTAGGCATCAAGGCCTCGCAATTCTCGTTCTCGCGCCTGCAAGGTGCCGATCCGGTGCTTGGTGTGGACATGTCCTCAACCGGCGAAGTGGGCTGCCTGGGCGATGATACGGGCGAAGCGCTGTTGGCTGCGATGATAAGTGTGGGACAGCGAGTTCCGCGCCACTCGGTGTTGCTCAGCACGGGAACGCCGCGCCAGAAGGCCGATATGCTGGAAGCCGCGCACACACTTCATTCACACGGATTTACCATCTATGCCACCGGCGGTACACATGCCTTCCTCAACGACAATGGTATTCCGGCCATCCGTGTCTACTGGCCTTCGCAGCCCGATATGCATCCGCAGGCGCTCGAATTGCTGCACGACCATAAAATAGATATGGTGGTCAATATTCCTAAGAACTTGACCACCACCGAACTTAGCAACGGCTACAAGATACGCCGTGCCGCTGTGGATCTCAACGTGCCTCTGATTACTAATGCCCGCTTGGCCTCGGCATACATCAACGCCTTTACCTCCATCCCCGTAGACGATATCGAAATCAAGAGCTGGGACGAATATTGATGCCGGAGGGCAGATTGTGCCCACCCCTAAGAGCAGATTACAGCCCGTATGGGACGAATATTGCCGCTCGGAGGAGACGACTTTAGACATCGGTCGAAAAGCCCTGATGCGGAATGTGCGGCCTCGTAAGAGGCTGTGTCTGCGACTTGTTTTGCAGCCGGATAGGCCGATTTTTTCGAGTTTTTGCATCAACGGGCGCACAATATACCCGAAAATAATGTGGTAATGAGTATTGCATACGCCCGACAGACACGCTTATGCGGTCGGTCGGGCGTGGCATTTTGTAAAGCGGTGATGCTTCGATACTTGCCTTTTCGATTTTTATTGTAAAAAACTTTGATTTATTTGGATTAAGCCTTAACTTTGTCGGAACAAAATGCAATAGGATAATTATAAATAACAGACGAATTGCTTATGAAAAAAACATTACTCACATTAATTGCTGTATTGGCGACGCTGTTGCCCGTTACGGCATCGGCGGCCGTGTCCACTTGGTCTTTTGAGTGGAACACGTCCAAGAACAAAGGCGGCCAAGGCTTCTACAACTTTGGCGCCAGTGCTGTCGAAAAGGATTTCTACACAGCCGAACTCAACGGCCTGCAGTGGAAAGCCACAGCCGAGGGCACTATTGTATTTGCCTATACGGCATCCAGCGGCCAGTATATAGGGTCGGCGGATAGACCCCCGGTAAAAGCCACTCTCTCCACAAGCGACCTCGCCGGTCTAATCAAGGCTGTACGTGTATCGGCTCGTGTGAATAAAGACACAATGGCCGGCAATGTATCGGTGACAGTCAACGGCAAAAGCTATCTCAACGGGACCAATACTACGGCATCCCTTACAAACAGTATAGCCGAGTACGAGTTCAAGATAGCCGATGCAGATGCGCAGGAAGGCGAGATTGTGATTACCTTCAATCAGACGAGTGACACCAAAGGCCCGTTGTATGTCAAGAAAATCGAGATTGATTACGAGACCGTAGAATCGTCCGTACCCGCTCCGACATTCTCGGTTGCAGCCGGTACTTATGACGAAGCACAGTCCGTATCGCTGGCCGTATCGTCGCTCGAAGCCGGTAAATACACCATATATTATACAACCGACGGCAGCAATCCCAAGCTGGAAGACGGCACACGCAAGGCTTACACCGAGCCCATCGCCGTAGCCGAGACCGCTACACTGAAGGCCGTCACTCTTGTGGGTACCGAATACAGCGATGTAGCCGAGGCTAAATACGTCATCCGCAAAGACCCGCAAATTCGTTTCAACGAAGCCAAAGTTTCGCTCATCACGGGCGAAGAAGGATATGCCGACCTGCTCAACCCGAACAAGGTGACGCCCATCAAGTACTCTTCGTCCGCCCCCCTGGTATGCTCGGTAGACAGCAAGGGCACACTCTACACCTCTTATGTCAAGGAAGATAGCGAAGCAGTCATCACCGCAAAATTCGATGGCGATGCCAACTACTATCCCGCATCGGCAACTATGACCGTAACCGTCGTAGCCAAGACTCCGCTCAAAGAGCCGGTAGTGACCCCGTTAGGCGGCAAATTCAACGATGCCGTTGATGTGAAAATCTCCACGGACGACGAAAACGCCGTCACAATATGGTACTCGACCACGGCCAAGAGCGCCGAGGAATTCGAAGAAAGCGATTACACCCAAAGCACCGTAGTCGAGGGTAAAGAAGCAACAGTAACCCTTGACAAATCCTGCACGCTGTACGTTATGACCCGCGGATACAATGTCAATAGCCCCGTAGTAACGGCCACTTTCGACATCACACTTCCGCTCAAGGCCGATTTCACCACCGACCGCGCCGTAGTGGCAGACTATGACCAGGAATTTGACTCGGCAGAAGGCTTGGCCGACTGGACCGTAGGCAAAGGCTGGGGGCTGTCAGATATGAACTTCAAGACCATCAAGAGCGACGACAAGTATTCGATAGCCATCAATTACGATTACGCTTCGACCGGCTCGTCCGTACTCGAAAGCCCGGCGTTCGACATCAAAGAAGGCAGCAAAGTCGAATTCTACGCATACTTTGCCCCCAACTTCTTGATATACGGCAAATGGACCTTCACCGTCACCGACGTCGATAGCGGAGAAACCACAACGCTGTTGAACGCATTCGACTGGGCTCAGGAGACTGCATACAACACCACGACATGGAATAAATTCGGATTTGACCTCTCCAAATATGTAGGCAAGAAGGTATCCTTCGCATTTGACTATCCCTTCGGCGGCGAAAACCTGGCTATCGACGGCTTCCGTATCGTACGCGAAGACGCTTCGGCCTCCGAGTCGCTGCATATCTTCGAAGGCGAAAGTGTAGCCTTCAAGAGCATTACTCAGGGCGAACCCGAGAGCATGACCTGGTCGTTCCCCGGTGCCGAAGTCGAGACTTCGACCGAGGCCAACCCCGTAGTGACCTACAATAAGGCCGGTACTTACGACGTGACCCTCACCGTCACCCGCGGTACAGAGACCGCCAAAGCCGAGCGCAAAGGCTTCGTCGTGGTTTCGCAGAAAGCCCCGACAGCCATCATCGGTCTGCCTGAGGAAGGCTACGAATCTCCCTTCGTGGGCGTGTTCCTGCCCCTCAATGTTCCCGTGACCTTCCGCGACCTCTCGCAAGGACATCCCACCGAATGGAAATGGGTGTTCCAAAATGCGAATATCGAAACTACCACAGAGCAAAACCCGACAGTCGTCTTCGAAAAGAAAGGCGTTGTCAGCGTCGGACTTACCGCCAAGAATGATGCCGGACAAACCAATGATATTCTGACATATGCAATTCAGGCCGGAGGTGCCCAGTATGTTTGGAACATTAGTAGCGAGGAAAACTCCAAACTGGAGAAAGTCGAACTCGGATGGTATGGTAATTATGCCGGTACCAACTGGTTGGATATGGACAAATTTGCCGAGAAGTACAAAGCAACGCTTGGCCCCGCCGCTATCGACAGTGTAGCCGTATACTTTGCTTCGGTAACCACCATTGCCCCCGAGACGCTGATACCTATGACTATCAACGCAGTGGGTGAAGATGGCGCACCCGGCGCCGTACTGGCATCCGCATCCGTCAAGGCCGGAGACCTCAAGTATAGCGAAACCGACTACCTGGCCACCATCTTCCACTTTGACAAAACCATCGAACTAAACAAGGGTACCGAATTCTTCATTACCGTAGGCCCGTTCCCCAACGGTTCGCTTGAAGTTTCGCCTTACACCGCTGACGACATCGCTATATTCTGCCACCGTCGTTCGACCGGAGAAAAGAACACAGCATGGCACTATCTGGCAGTGTATGACGAAAATAGTAAGCCCACCGGCGAGTACAAGTGGTATGCAAACACCGAAGATCCCCTGTCCATGGCTATTTCGCCCGTCATCGACTACGAGAAATATGACGCGGTACAGGACATACGCTACGACGAAGTCGGCGCCGAAGCCACACTCGTAGGTATATACACCATTGAGGGTATTCGCGTGACCAAGACCACGCCCGGAAATATCTATATATACAAATATTCCGACGGCTCGGGACGCAAGGTCCTCGTTAAATAAGGTATAGAGTTTATATTAAGGATAGAAGAGACATTGCCCCATGTGTGGGGCGGTGTCTCTTCTTTTTTTTTGGTCGCGCCTACTTGTTGTATGATTTTTCTCGGCTCGGAGACCGAAATGCAAGTCGCTGATTTTTAACGAGAAATTGCGCATAATGATTTTTTAACGTTCGGCAGCGATGCCACGTTGCGCAAAAGCACTAATTTTAAGCGACTTTGCCGGCTCGGTCGCGATGCAAGCGGAAGCCTGCCGCGAAGTCGTACGATACAATGATACATAAGACAACACCAACATAACATTCACATTATGAAGCTTATTTTCAGATCTTTTGCCGTTGTGGCCTTGGCGGTGCTGACCGCACTCGGAGCTTCGGCATACCGTTATGAGTACAAGACGGTACCCAACGACCCGGCCAAGACGCTGATGTACACGCTGCCCAACGGCTTGCGCCTGTACATGTCCGTCAATAAGGACGAGCCGCGTATCCAGACCTATATTCCCGTGCGCGTGGGCGGTAAAAACGACCCCGCCGAGACCACCGGTCTGGCACACTACTTCGAGCACTTGATGTTCAAGGGAACGCCCAATTTCGGAACCTCGGACTACAAAGCCGAGAAACCGTTGCTGGACCAAATCGAGAACCTTTTCGAGGTCTATCGTCAGACCACCGACAGCGCACAACGTGCCGCCATCTACCATCAGATAGACTCGGTAAGCTACAAGGCTTCGCTCATAGCCATTCCCAACGAGTACGACAAGCTGATGTCAACCATCGGCGCCAAAGGCACCAATGCGTACACATCTCAGGACGTCACCTGCTACGTAGAAGATATACCGTCCAATCAGATAGACAACTGGGCACGTATCCAGGCCGACCGCTTTATTCAGCCCGTGCTCCGCGGCTTCCATACCGAGTTGGAGACCATCTACGAGGAAAAGAATATGTCCCTCACCGATGACAGCCGCAAGGCCTTGGAAGCCATGTTCTCGGCCATATATCCGCATCATCCCTACGGCACTCAGACCGTATTGGGCACGCAGGAACATCTCAAGAACCCCTCGATAACCAACGTCAAGAAGTATCACGACGTATGGTATGTACCCAATAATATGGCTGTAGTCGCTGTCGGTGACTTCGACCCGGACAATTTTGTGGACATCATTACCAAATACTTCGGTGCAATGAAACCCAATGAGTCGCTGCCGACACTGACCGTGACGCCCGAAACGCCCATCACCACGCCTATAGTCAGGGAAGTCAAGGGCCTTGAAGCCGAAAGCATATATTTGGCATGGCGTCTGCCCGCAGCTAAGGACAAGGACATGATGATACTCAACGTCTTGGCAGAGGTGCTGCAAAACGGCAAGTCAGGTCTCATTGACCGCGACATCACCCAGCGTCAGGCCGCCCTCGGCGCCGGCATCTTTCTGTATACCTTGGCCGATCAAAGTATGCTCATAGGTATAGGCCAACCCAAGGAAGGGCAGACATTGGACGATGTACGTACGCTGCTGGTGGACGAAGTCGCCAAGCTGTGCAAGGGCGATTTTGACGCTGACTTAATCAAGGCTGTGGTCAATAACTACAAATTGGCCTTGCAAAACCAACTTGAGGAACGCGATTCGCATGCGGATATGTATGTAAATGCTTTTGTCAATGGTGAAGACTGGTCTGATGTTGTTAGCGATATCGAGCGTCTGGACAAAATTACCAAAGAGGACATCGTAGAAGTGGCCAACCGCTATTTCGGTACTTCCAATTACGTGGCCGTATACAAACGCCGGGGCAACGATGACAGCGTCCTCAAGATAGCCAAACCACCCATCACGCCCATAGCCACCAACCGCGATGCCGCCAGCAACTTCCTGCGTGAAGTGCAGGCTTCGGCAGTCACTCCTGTCGAACCACGTTTTGTCGACTTCAAGAAAGACCTCACCTTTGCCAAGACCAAGAAAGGCGGCCTTGAAGTGATGTACAGCCAAAATAAGACCAACGACATCTTTACCCTGACATATGTATACGAGTATGGTACATACGCAGACAAGGCTTTGGCTCGTGCCGCTTCCTACTTGAGCCTGCTCGGCACCAAGGATCGTACCGTGGCTCAGATTAAGAACGACTTTTACAGTCTGGCATGTTCGTACATCATATATCCCACCGAACGTCGCACCTACGTCACCCTGTCGGGCTTGAGCGAGAACATGGATAAAGCCATGCGCTTGTACGAGACTCTCGTTGCCGATGCCGTTTCGGATACCGCCGTCTGGAATACTCTGGTAGAGCGTTCAATCAAGGGCATGAATGACAGTAAGACAGACCAGCGTACCAACTTCGGGCGCCTGAGTTCATACGCCTCTTATGGCGGGAAGGATGCCAATCCGTACTTCGCAACATTGTATACACCCGAGCAGCTGCGAGCTCTCAATCCCGAGGACGTGTTGACCTGTCTCCGCTCACTGTCCACGCACAAGCATCGCATCATATACTATGGTCCTAAGACATTGGAGCAAGCCTTGAAGTCGATCAATAGCTGCCACAGCATACCGTCGCATCTTGCCGAAGTACCCGCTTCGCCTGACTATGACATGCCCGTGCCCACCGAGACCACGATATACATTGCACCTTACGATGCCAAGCAGGTATATATGTCCATGGTCAGCAACCGAGGCGAAGTGTACGACCCGGCACGTCAGCCTATTAATACGGTGTACAATGAGTACTTCGGAGGTGGGATGAACTCCATTGTATTCCAAGAAATGCGCGAGAGCCGCTCGTTGGCTTACTCTGCCTCGGCTTATATGGCTACACCGGGTCGTGCCAACAGGCCCTATACCTACCGCACTTTCATTGCCACCCAGAACGACAAGCTGATAGATGCAATCAAAGCCTTTGACCAGATTATCAACGACATGCCTCAGAGCGAGGATGCCTTACGCTTGGCCAAAGACGGACTTGACAGCCGTCTGCGCACCTCGCGTACCATCAAGGACAATATTGCATGGGCGTGGATAGAGGCTCAAGACCACGGAATTGATTACGATATGGATGCCAAGACTTTTGCCGCTCTGCCGTCCATATCTATGGCCGATGTCATTTCCTACCAGCAACAGCACGTTAAGGGTAATATATACAATTATGCTATCTTAGGCAAGGTCGAAGACCTTGACTTGGACGCCCTGCGCCGCATAGGCAAGGTGGTCATCCTGACCACCGAAGATATATTCGGATACTGATAAATACCATATGCGACATTAAGGCTTATAGGCCGTGTCGGAGTAGGTAAACATAAATTCAATCTATAGAGCGAGGGTCGCCCCGACAGCCGGGACGACCCTCGCTCTATAATATAAAATGAAGAATCGGGCTGCGCATGGCCATCGCTTCGGAGTATTCGGAGTATTACACTCGCGTCCGAAGCATAGTAAATATCAATCTTAGCTTTTTTCGAAATTGCAAGGGAAAAAAAGTTGGAACAATTGTTGTTGCTGTACTTCAAAAAAGCTATCTTTGCATTTCCTAACAAAAACGACCTTGAAAAATTAAATTCAAAAACCTATATGTCAATTTCCAAAAGCTTATTTACCAAGGCTTTGGCTGTTATGGCTATGCTGGCAGCGCCTGTGGCAGTACAGGCCGCCGAAGTCGTATACCGCATTGTGGATTTCAATAAATCCACCGCCGAGTATATCCTCGCGCCCTGTGGCGAGGTCCCGGCCAATTCGTTCGTATATTTCGAGAACGAGTACGGTGCCACTATCGGCAACCGTTATAATCAAATACCCAATAAGCGTAACGCCGTCCTATACTTGGACGGATGGCAGGGTTGCACCATCAAGAGCATTACCCTGAGCCTATGTTCCAACAATTCGACAGGTCAAGCCGGACTGATACTCAAGGACGGCGATACGCAGTTGTATAAGCTCAATCCCGCCGATTTGGCTTCCGACACCTGGTTCGGACAATGGGTGTCCAAAGACTTGGGCGTGTACGTAGACCTCACCAAGAGCCTCTCTGTACCGGCCTTGGTCGCCGAAGAAGCATCCATCACCATACAGGGCGGATACAGCGAGGGTTCGGTATATCTGAATGCCATAGCCATAGAGTATGATGAGGCCCCGGGTATGACTTTGGAATCGCCCTTAGGCTGGAATTACGAGAAGTTGGTCCCTAAAAGCACTATCACCGAAGGCGATAAAGTGATGATATACCGCAACGGATGCGCCGCCGGCGATATCGACGGTATGGAAACATCACATTATATGGATGCCGTGGCCGTAGCTTCGACCTCTAATGTCACCGGCCGCGAAGTGTTGTGCTTCACCTTGGGTAAGGGCGAGGATGCCGGAATGTGGACGCTTACCGACCAATACGGACGCCGACTTGGCGCTACTGCCAAGCAATCTTTGGCTTGGGATGAGGGATCGATGCAATGGTCCATAAAGTTAGACTATGAAGGCGCCATTATTACTAACGCCAATGCCGCTTACGGTACACTGCGTTTCAATGCCCCCGAGGGCGCTTATGCACGCTTCAATACATACACGTCCAAGTCCTTGCCGCTGCCGTACTTATATCTCTGTAAGGGCCAAAATCAGCCTGAAACGGTGCGCTCGGTGACTATAGCCGGGGACGCAGAAGTGACCGCCGATGTCTCGAAAAAATTCGTGGCTCTGCGTGCCTCCGTCTCGCCTTCCACAGCTACCGACCGGCGCATAGTATGGACCAGTAGCGACGAGTCCGTAGCTACTGTCAATGGCGGATATGTAACGCTTGTCGCCGAAGGCAAGACTGTCATCACGGCCACAGCGCATGACGGCGCAGCGCAGGCTTCAATCACGCTTACTGTCACCGATGACTCGGGTAGCGTTAAAGATATCGAGGCCGACCGTGGTCACGGCACCTACAAAATCATTGAGAACGGACGCGTCATTATTGTAACTCCGGACAATACACGCTATGGTATTGACGGCGTACGACGTTGAACCGCGTAGGCTACTTCGAGTATATTGTCGGCCGTTGTATTCCCCTGACGATGCCTGACGCAGCAAGACAATAAAATACATTACACATATCTCTGAATAAAGATGGAACATATTCCCTTTGAGGATTTTGTCGCCCAAATAGAAGAATATAACACTATCGTATCCCGGACAGGCAAGGAATATGAAATCGAGTCCATAGCCGATGGCGTGGTTACAATCCTAAACCCGGATGTCGAGGTCAATTGCCGGAGGCGAATCAAGTTGGACGACCTATATCAGGCCTATCTTGCCCTTGACTTTGGACAATTGTCTACATCCAAAGTGCGCCCGTATGTCAAGACCGGTGCGGCAGAGGCTACGGCATTATTGATGACCGTATTCGGGTATAAAGCGCTTAACGATGCTATGGGTGAGGCTATCAGAAGTATGTCCATAGATGATAAATTGTTTATTATGGCGTCTATGCCTTTTACCATTGGCTTGCATGCAAACTTTGGTCACGAGGGACTTGCCAGGATGGCGTACGCTTTGGGCTTGATTAGTCTCGGTAAATGCATGGATAAAGACGATGACGAGTTGCAAAACTTCATATTGGAGTACGTATCCCAAAACCCGCGAAAGGTCTTAGAACGACTACCATTGGTAGACCTTGAGGTCCTGAAGGCTTTCAAAATGTCTGATAGTAAAATATATGCGGATACGCCGCTGCCGCTCATGCTTGTTGATTCCGGCTTGGTTTCATCTTTGCGATGCGACACAAATGACGATGTCGATATGCTGTGTGTCAATAAGGAATTTATGGAAGCCGTCAGACCCTATATAGACGAAGCCATAGCCGCGAAAAAGGCCACTAAATATCCTATCATTGAACAGGCTTTCCGAGGAATACTAAATATTTATGGTGCCATTGATGCGGACAAGGCTCTTGATATACTTACAGAGACGTTGCCGCAGATGGATAAAGGCATTACAAGCAAGAGCATCAGGGAGTTCTGGAAAGATTCTATGCTTGTGCGCTTCTGCTCGGATGTGGAATCAAAAGGTCGCATACTCGTTTGGATAGACGAATTTGATGCATCCTTGGCCTCGTATAATCCCCCAAAAATCAGTATGTACCGACCAAAGAATGCCGCAGTATTTTTGGCTTTCGGCAACTATCCATATCTAATACCCTATGAAAAAGATCAGAAGAAGCTATATGGTTTTCTGACAAAACGATTTGGTGCGTTAGAGGCTTCGCGCTTGTACACAATTGTCTTTTACAATCTGCAAGAGAGTGATCCGAGTTCGAATAAGTCTGTGTTGTTAGATTTGATAGAGACTGTGGAGCATAGATCTAAAAACAAGAAGGATTACACGAACAATGTTCTTAAGATTTGCACAAGTGGTGTTAATAGTTTTCCGCGTGTATTCTTAAAAGGTCATTCGCCAAAAGATTTGAATGGTAAGTAACGACCTACCGCCGAAATAATGCGGAAATCGCTGAAGATGATGCGGAATGTTTAGACACTAAATTCGATTAGTCGGTCGTTTCATACTTATTCGTTGTACACTTGCCGCAATGTATAGCGGCCGGGGTTATTATATGAGAAAACGTAGCTATTGACTAATGTCAGTGACGGGATGGTCGTTTACATCTCGTCCGTTGTTCCCTTCCGCTATGACTGTTTCCTTAAGGTCTCGTCTGGCCCTGTGAGAATCCCTGTTTTGGTTTTAATAATCTTTAACAGAAAAATGTACAAATAAAGGTCGTTTTAGGTGCGGCACATCAAAATAATGGCTAAATTTGCCGTGGTGAACATTGACTTTGATTGACATTTGACACTTCGGGAATGAGCGCTGTGGCAATATGGACGCCACTTGCCGACCCGTATGTCAAAAAGCAAGCCAATAGGCGGCACGCGCGCCGCCGAAACCATTAAAGAGAGACTTTTCATAGAAAAACAACATATTACCTATTTACCTAAACCAGTATTTAGTTATGGATATTAATAAAATCATGCTTGACCTGGAAGCTAAGCACCCGGGCGAGAAAGAGTATCTCCAGGCAGTGAAGGAAGTCCTCATGTCTGTCGAAGAGGTCTACAACCAGCACCCCGAATTCGAGCGCAACAAAATCGTAGAGCGCATGGTCGAGCCTGACCGCATCTTCACCTTCCGCGTCACTTGGATTGACGACAAGGGCGAAATCCAGAACAACATAGGCTACCGCGTACAATTCAACAACGCCATAGGCCCGTACAAAGGCGGTATCCGTTTCCACGCATCTGTCAACCTTTCCATCCTCAAGTTCCTCGGCTTCGAGCAGACCTTCAAGAATGCTCTGACCACACTGCCTATGGGCGGTGGCAAGGGCGGTAGCGACTTCTCGCCCCGCGGCAAGAGCGATCGCGAAATCATGCGTTTCTGCCAGGCCTTCATCCTCGAACTTTGGAAGAACCTCGGCCCCGACCAGGACGTACCCGCCGGCGATATAGGCGTAGGTGGACGCGAAGTCGGATATATGTACGGCATGTACAAAAAACTGTCCAACCAGTGCACCGGTACATTCACGGGCAAGGGTATGACCTTCGGTGGCAGCCGCATACGTCCCGAAGCTACCGGTTTCGGCGCTCTCTACTTTGTACAGAGCATCCTGCGCGAGAAGAAAGACGAAATCAAGGGCAAGACTGTCGCCATCAGCGGTTTCGGCAACGTGGCTTGGGGCGCTGCACTCAAGGCTACCGAACTGGGCGCCAAGGTGGTAACCATCTCCGGTCCTGACGGATACGTTTACGATCCCGCCGGTCTGAACGCCGAGAAAATCAACTATATGCTCGAGCTCCGTGCTTCGGGCAACGACGTTGTCGCTCCGTATGCAGACAAGTTCCCCGGCTCGACATTCTTCGCAGGCCGCAAACCTTGGGAGCAGAAGGTGGACATCGCACTGCCTTGCGCCACACAGAACGAACTCAACGGCAACGATGCCAAGCAGCTTATCGACAATAAGGTACAGCTTGTAGCCGAGGTTTCCAATATGGGATGCACCCCCGAGGCTATCGACGCATTCATCGCCGCACGCATCACCTACGCACCCGGTAAGGCTGTCAACGCCGGTGGTGTAGCTACTTCCGGTCTGGAAATGTGCCAGAACGCCGGTCACATCCAGTGGAGTGCCGAAGACGTGGACAAGAAACTTCACGAAATCATGCGCAACATTCACGAGCAGTGCGTCAAGTACGGCACACAGCCCGACGGATACATCAACTACATGAAGGGCGCAAACATCGCCGGCTTTATGAAGGTGGCTGAGGCTATGATGGGCCAGGGCATCTATTGATGACGATCGTTCAAGTAGCTTGCTGTTAATAAAATAGCACTATCTTTATAACCTCTGGATGCCTTCGGGCATCGCTATGATGGGGACTTCGGAGTGATCCGCGGTCCCCATTTTTTTCAATGCGTGTACATCCGGAATGTGTAATCGCCCGACAATCAATAATCACACGGCGATCAATAATCGTTCGACGACCAATAATCGTTCGACAATCAGTGAGATATATCCGGTAACATCGAATATTCCGGAGTGGGATATAAATAGAATGTATTCCGTGCTTTCGGATATCGACATTCGGACGGCTATATTGAGTAAAACACGATAGAATATGATATTGTACGATAGCACGCGTTTTTCAAAATACCACTAAAAATGCCGTTCGGTGCTTTGTGGTATCCTGTATTTTCATTAATTTTGTGAAAGACTATAAGATAGTTGCTAATTGGTGTTAAATCTAATTAGAGTCATTAAGAAAACCCTGTATTAATATGAGAATCATTAAAACCCTATTCCTACTTCTCTATGTGTGCATACCTGTATTGTCTTCGGCTCAGGACTATGAGGTGGATTGTCTCGTATCCTCGGAAGTCAAGGCTGTTCCGATGGACAAGCCTACGGATTATGACGGTACACGTACGGTACTGTACTTTCGCAACGGAAGTCATGTGAAGGTAGTAGGACGCAAGATTGTCGGAACTACCGGCAATGAAGCTTCGCACCTTGGAGGGGCGGGAGATTCAATAGATGTACGGCAGATAAAGGCTGTAATCGAATACGAAGGCACGAACTATCTAATCGAGGCTCGGTGGTTGAAATTCTCAGACCGGAATTCATCGTCAGAATCAGACATCTTTGCTTCGGACAACTTCAGGCCGCGGCCTCAATCGGAATACTGGCCGGACCTGCCTCGGTTGGATATACATTCGGCAGACGCACGAATGCTTTACGGCCCTATTCTGCCGATATTGGCTCTACTATTGATGATGGTGGCTGTATGGCTGATTCTGCGCACCCGATTTATAATGATATCCGTACTGCCTTTTGTCGGCGCTTCGGCTATAATGGTCTATATGGCGGTGATGATGGACTGGGATGCATTATGGTGGTGTAACCCGGACTATGTAGGCTTATTCAAGGCCATTTGCGGAATTATTCCTGTGGCCTTGTTTATGGCTTTGGCATTATGCTACTTTTTCTGTGTGACGGCTTTTGCCAAAGGTTCGTTCGTGGTATGGCCGATTATAGTGGGCTATCTATTACAATGGCCGATGATAATGGTGGCTTCGGTGGTCATCGGAAGCGTATGGCCCGTTTTTGTGGTGTGCTACGGTTTGCCGATGCTTATTAACGGCTTACGTTCGCGTCTGTACGGCATTGTAATGACTGCTGCCGGAATTGTTGCGCTGTACACATTCATCGTATCATTGGCCGTAACGATTCAGATTTCGTTATGGATATTAATGGCTATGGCTATCGCCTTCCCGGTGGTCAGCTTCTTGGTCTTCAGCCTCTTCGGCAAATACGTGCGAGCCGGCAAACAAAAGTGGGTATGGCGTGACGGCAGGGCTCAGTATGTATATCATTCTCACCCGACAGACCGCTCGGTATAATCACCGTTTCTTGTCATATTTACCGGACCGAAAAGTAAACGGAGCCGAATTCCAAGCACAGAATTCGACTCCGTTTTATTTTTTGTTGTCTTGTCCTAAACCAAAAGTCGGGACATCATCTCGGAAAGCACGCGTTTTCGGATAATACTTATCGGGTTTCAAAAACCGTAATCATCCGAAATGAGTCGCTTGCCTTCGGCGTTTGTGCTTTCAGTCAAAAGACTACATCACCGTTTTTCACCTTCTCGGACGGTTGTAGCAGTACGCAACCTTGCTCAGAGTTGGTGCCGAGAATACGTACTTCGCTCTTTACCGAGCCGATGTGTTAGGCCGGGAGGTTGACGCAGCAAATCACTTGTTTGCCTACGAGATTGTCCTTGTTGTAAAGGTCTGTAATCTGTGCCGAGGTGGATTTTATACCGATCTCGTCACCGAAATCGATAACCACCTTATAGGCAGGCTTACGGGCGCGTTTGTTGATTTCTACATCAATTACAGTCCCTGCACGCATTTCGATTTTGTCAAAATCTTCGATTGTGATTTCCATATCTATTTTCGTTATATTGATTGTATATCTTTATTCGTTGACCGATACGGCCATTTCTCTGTAGCTCTAAACGGGTGCAAAGTTAATAATTCTTCATGAAAAGAGAAGTCTCGGACGGGCTCGTTTCGGGAGACGGTAATGTCATTTAGTTACGCTTTTAAGTATAAGTAAAATGTGCTGCGAGGGCAAAGGACAGCCCCTGTGACGGAGGTGCTGTCGCAGGGGCTGTGAGAATGATGTGTATGTATATCGTGGCGTAGGACATCGTGGTATGGGCGCGTATATGCGCTATACCCGATGACTGTTGTCAATCGCCTTCGAGGTCTACGGGAACGGCTACAATACGGTAATTGTGACCGCGGACAAAGTTGAGGATTTCGTCACGTACGGGGCAGGGGTCGATGTCGTTTTCGATACGACGGAGGGCGTTGAATACCGATGTCTGGGTTTGGTAGATGTGTCGGTATGCCTTGGCAGCGTTGTCGATGTCTTCGGGCGTGAAATCGCCTTTGCGGTGCGACATAACCTTGGCGTTGACGCCGTAGTATACGGCCGGGTTGTGTGCCAAGATGATGTAGGGGGGCACATTACCGCTGACGCGGCATCCGCCTTTGACAAATACCCATTTGCCGATATTGGAATTCTCGTGAACGATGACGCTGGACGAGAGTATGGTGCAGGTGTCGATGGTGACGTTTCCGGCCACCTTGACGCCGTTGCCCAGCACACAGGGTCCCATGATGTTGCTGTCGTGTCCGATGTGTGTTTCGGCCAGGATAAAGCAACCGTCGCCTATGCGTGTGCCGCCTTCTTCGGCGATGCCGCGGTTGATGATTACTTGTTCGCGGATGATATTATTGTCACCTATGTAGCAGTATGTCTTCTGGCCTTTCCAACGGAAGTCCTGGGGGTCGGCGCCGATGACGGCTCCTTGGTAGACTTTGTTGTTTTTGCCCATACGGGTGCCGCTAATGATGCTGGCGTAGGGCATAATGGTGCATCCGTCGCCGATTTCAACATCTGCGTCGATGTACGCAAAGGGATGGATGGTGACGCCTTCGCCGATTTTGGCGCTGGGGTCAACGTGCGCTAATGGACTGATCATTCTTTTAGCTGTGTTTTTGTTGGACTTATAAGGTGGAGGGAAGTATCATCGTCCGCCGCCGAGGCTTTGGTAGAGGTTGATGATGGCTTGGTTGCGGGCCAGGCGGCACGATACGCGGTTGAGCTGAGCCGAGAGAAGGCTTTGCTGTGCGGTGAGCACTTCGAGATATGTACCGTTGGCGTATATCATCAGGTCGTTGGTGTACTCTACGGCTTTTTCGAGGTCGGCGCTCTGTGCGTCATATATTGCGGCTTGTTCTCCGGCGGTGGTATATGCGCTCATGGCGTTGGATACTTCGGAGGCGGCGCTCAGCAGGGTGTGCTCAAAGTTGTTGAGCGCCTGTGTCTGCTGGGCCTTGGCGGCTTGCAGGCGAGCGATGTTTTGTCCGCGAGCAAATAGGGGAGCGGTCAGCGAGCCGGCCAGGTTGTAGAACCATTCGCCGGGATTTTTGATCATTGTTCCCAGTTGGTTGGTAAATCCGCCGGTGAAGCTGATGGAGAGGTTCGGATAGAAAGCTGCGCGAGCGCTGGCGGTGGTGTAATATGCGGAAGCCAGAGAGCGTTCGGCTGCGGTGACATCGGGACGCATAGCCAGGTAGGACATGGGTACGCCTTGCAGTATCGGAGCGGGGATGTCGAGGGATGCATCGGCGCTTACTTCCCAGTGCGTGGGCATGGTCTCGACGAGCAGGCTCATGGCGTTGTCCAGTGTGCGGCGGGTGTCTTCGAGTGCTGCGATTTGGGCCAATACGCTTTGGAGATTGGCGTTGGCTTGTACGACGCCGGCTTCGGTCATTCCGGACTTTCCGGCGTCTTTGAGGTCTCGCATCACTTGGACGCTTTCGCCCCAGAGTTTGGCGGTGTTGCGCACCACTTTAAGTTGTGCCTCGACAGCGGCCATCGAGTAGTATGTATTGGCTACTGTGGCAATGATTTGGGAGCGTACTGCCTGAGCGTATGCTTCGCTTTGTTCTACGGCTACGGCAGCGCCGCGTTTGCTGTTGAGCAGTTTGCCGAAGAGGTCAACTTCCCAGGATACTACCGCCGGGATCTGATAGCCCCAGGATATGGAGCTACCGGCGATGGAGCTTCCCGAGCCGTTGGGCGCAAGTGATACGGAGGGAAGGTAGGCAAGTTTGGCGCCGCGCAGTTGGGCCTGAGCAATGTCGACGTTGAGGCGGGCATTGGCCAGGGTGGTGTTGGACGCCAATGCACGGTCGATGAGGTCGGTCAATACGGGATCGGTGAATACTTCTTCCCATAAGAGGTTGCCCAAAGCGGTGCTGTCTACACTGTTTTGGCGAGCCTGAACATATTCGGCCGTGAGGGGCGTATTTTCGGGCGTCTGATATTTTTTGTAGATGCCGCAGGAGGTGGCCGCCACGGCCAAGGTGGCGGCTACCAATGTTGCGGTGATTATGTTTTGTTTCATGTTATGTGTCGGATGAGGTGTTTAGTTCTCGGGTGTGAATTGCTCGATTTCGCTTTCGATTGTTCCTCCGCGTTCGGCGTTATCCCAATGCATAGGCGTAATCTTCTCCTGGATTTTCTGGAATGCGACGAATAGTGCGGGCACGATGAATATCTGGAGAATCATACCGATGAGCATACCGCCTACAGCACCTACGCCGAGGGCGTTGTTGCCGTTGGCGCCTACGCCTGTGGAGAACATCAAGGGCAGAAGGCCGATGATAAGAGCCAGCGAGGTCATCAAGATAGGACGCAGACGGGCGCCGGCACCGGCGATGGCTGCATTGATAATGGACATACCGGTCTTGCGGCGGTCAAGGGCGAATTCGACGATAAGGATGGCATTCTTGGCCAATAGACCGATAAGCATAATCAACGCAATCTGCAGGTAGATGTTGTTGCTGATGCCGAAGATAAGGGCGAAGACAAACGAGCCCATAAGGCCGAAAGGTATGGAGAGAATTACGGCCCAAGGAAGGATGTAGCTTTCGTACTGGGCAGAAAGCAGCAGGTATACGAAGAGCAGACACAGTGCAAAGATGATGGCTGTAGCGCTACCCGAGCTTTGGGCTTCTTCGCGTGTCATACCGGCGTATTCGTAGCCGTAGCCCTGAGGCAGTGCTGTGGCGGCTACGCGCTGGATTGCGGCGATGGCGTCACCCGAGGAGTATCCGGAGTTGGGCTGACCGGTGACACTAATCGAGTTGAACATATTGAAGCGGTTGAGCAAGTCGGGGGCGTATACGCGCTTGAGGCTTACGAAGTTGGTGATGGGGGCCATTTCGCCCGTATCGCCGCGCACCTTGATGGCGTTGAGTGTCTCGGGGGAGACGCGGGCCGACGGCTCGGCTTGCATCATTACGCGGTAAATCTTACCGAAGCTGTTGAAGTTGCTGACATACATACTGCCGTAGTATCCTTGGAGAGTGCTGAGGATGGTCTTGGGCGATATGCCGGCTTGCTTGGCCTTGGCTACATCGATGTCCACCTGGTATTGGGGGAAGGTGGGGTTGAAAGTAGTGTAAGCCATTTGAATCTCGGGTTGCTGGTTGAGTTGTGCCAGGAAGTTTTGTACAACGCCGAAGAATTTGTTGATGTCGCCGCCGGTGCGGTCCTGCATCTTGATTTCGAAGCCGTTGGTGGCACTATAGCCCGAAATCATAGGCGGTGCAAAGATGACGATGTTGCCGTCTTTGATTACGCTGAGTGCTCCGTAGAGTTGTTTGAGCACGGCGTCCGAGCTTTGGGTCTTGCTGTCGCGTTCGGCCCAGTTTTTGAGCTTGATGATGAAGGTACCGTATGTAGCGCCTTGGCCGGCGAGGAAGCTATAACCGTCAATCATCTGGCTTTGAGCCACTGCAGGGTTCTGGCGGATGATTTTGTCGGTCTGTTCGAGCACTTGGCCGGTGCGTTCCTGGGACGAACCCGGGGGAAGATTGACCATACAGAAGAGCACGCCGGTGTCTTCGTTGGGGACGAGGGCGGTGGGGGTGATGGTCATCAGGTATACGAGTACGGCTACGGCTGCGCCCACGATGCCGAAGGATGTAACTTTGTGGCGAGCGAAGAATGTGGCCGATTTTTTGTAGCGTTTGAGCATAGCGTCATACCCGGTGTTGAAGGCTGTATGGAAACGGCTTACGAAGCTTTGTTTCTTGCCTTCGGCATCCTTGTGCGGTTTAAGGAATACGGCGCACAGGGCGGGGGAGAGGGTAAGGGCGTTGACGGCCGAGAAGAAGATGGCGATGGCCATGGTGAGACCGAATTGCTGGTAGAACACGCCGGAGGTGCCCGAGATGAAGGACACGGGGATGAATACAAGCATCATGACCATGGTGATGGATATCAGGGCGCCCGAGATTTCGCTCATGGCGTCGATGGATGCGCGGCGTGCACTCTTGTACCCGACATCGAGTTTGGCGTGCACGGCCTCGACCACCACTATGGCATCATCGACCACAATGGCGATGGCCAATACGAGAGCTGATAGTGTAATCAGGTTGATGGAGAAGCCTATAAGCTTGAGCACGAAGAATGTACCGACCAAGGCCACGGGGATGGCAATGGCGGGGATGATGGTGCTTCGCATATCTTGCAGGAAGATGTACACCACGATGAATACCAGCAAGAAGGCCTCGATGAGGGTCTCGATAACGTGATCGATAGATGCATATAGGAATTCGTTGTTATTCAAGGGGACAGCCACTTCGAGTCCTTCGGGAAGCGACTTCTTCATTGTCTCAACGTAGTCAAGACAGTCGTTGATAATCTGGGTAGCGTTGGAACCGGCGGTCTGGAACACGATAGCCATTACCGAGGGGTGTCCGTTGAACTTGCTGTGGAAGCCGTAAGTTACGCGGCCCAATTCGATGTTGGCTACGTCTTTCAGTCGCAGTACTTCGCCATTGCTTGTGGCGCGTACGACGATGTCCTCAAATTCGGAGGGATCGGCAAGACGTCCGCGGTAGCGCATAGTGTACTGGAAGGATTGGTTGCCTTGTTCGCCGAACGAACCGGGGGCGGCTTCGACGTTTTGCTCGGCCATAACGGCGGCAATGTCCGAAGGCATCAAGCCGTACTGGGCCATAATGTCGGGTTTGAGCCATATACGCATCGAGTAGTCGGCGCCCATGACCATAACGTCACCCACACCATTGACACGTTGCAACTGGGGCACGAGGTTGATTTTGGCGTAGTTCTCGATGAATTCCTCGCTGTATTTGCCGGTGGGGTCGTAGAGGGCGACACCTACAAGCATGGAGGTCTGACGCTTCTGGGTTGTTACGCCCACCTGAGTTACTTCGGAGGGCAGGAGGTTGAGCGCTTTGGATACGCGGTTTTGGACATCGACGGCAGCCATATTGGGGTCAAAACCCTGGCGGAAGTAGACGTTGATGGTTGCCGAACCGGTGTTGGTGGCCGTGGACTCCATATAGGTCATGCCTTCGGCGCCGTTGATGGATTCCTCCAGGGGCGCAATCACGGAGTTGAGCACGGCCTGAGCGTTGGCACCGCTATAGGTGGTGGACACGCTGATGGTAGGGGGCGCGATGTCGGGGTACTGGGTGATAGGCAGGGAGACCATGCCGATGATGCCCAAGACGACGATAAAGATTGATATAACCGTGGACAAGACCGGTCGGTTGATAAAGCGGTCAAGTTTCATTGTCTTTGTGCTGTTTTATAAAAATTTTGATGGGGTGGGTTGTAGGCCTTGCGGCAGGTGTGTACGGGGAATTTTTTTTTCGTAAGCCTTTAGCCTTTGGGGCTAAGGCCGTTCCCCGGGCCCTGTGTGCCGGCCTTATTTCTTGGCTTCCATGGCTGCCTTTTCTTGCGCAGTCACGGGTTTGATCTTCATATTGTCGCGCACGGAGGTGCCTACGCCTTCGACAACGATACGGTCGCCGGGTTTGAGGCCGTCGGTGACTACATAGTTCTGTCCGTCGTTGAGGTCCAGCACTTTGATTTGGGTGGGCACGGTGCCGTTGGTGTCATTGACGGTGTAGACATATTTCATATCCTGGATTTCGTAGGTTGCCTTCTGGGGTACCAGAATTACGTTGTGGCTGTGCGTGGGAATGACGACGTTGCCGGTGGAGCCGCTGCGCAGCAGCCCTTTGGGGTTGTCGAAGAGGGCACGAACTTGAGCCGCACCGGTGGTGTTGTCGATGACGCCGCTGACGGTGGCTACGCGACCTTGCAGAGGATATATGCTGCCATCAGCCAGCATAAGGCTTACCTTGGGCAGGCGACCTACGCGTTCGTCAAGGCTGTATTCGCCGTTGTCGGTGAGCTTGAGCAGCTCTTTTTCGTTAAGCGAGAAGTATGCGTACACTTGCGAGTTGTCGCTGATGGTGGTTAGCGGCTGAGCCGATGAGGGTGAAGCCAGCGAGCCTTCGCGCTGCGGAATGGAGCCAACGACGCCGTCCGAAGGAGAAGTGACGATGGTGTACGAGAGGTTTTTCTTGGCGGACACGAGGGCGGCCTGAGCCTGGGCCAAGGAGGCGCGTGCTTGTGCCAAAGCGTCGGCTGCGGTCTGCCATTGTGTCTGGCTTATGATGTTTTTCTCGAAAAGCATTTTTTGGTTGCGCTCGTTGGAGGCGGCGGTGTTGACGGCTGCTTGTGCGGCGTTGACGGAAGCGCGAGCCTGCTCGACGGCTGCTTGGAATTGTACCTGGTCGATGGTGAAGAGCACCTGGCCTTTGCGTACGTGCTGACCTTCGTCAACGTGTACTTTGGTGATAAAGCCGGAGACTTGAGGACGGATAGCGATATCGGTCTTGCCTCGGATGATTGCGGGATAGTAGGTGTTGAGGTCTTCCGAAGTTGTGTCTACTGTCTGTACCTCGATGGCCGGAATCTGTTGAGGCATAGCCTGTTTTTGAGAGCATGAGCCTACGGAGACGGTCAGGATAAAGGCTGCGCCAAGGCCTAAGGCCGTCATGGCGCGCATGTGCATCTTGTGGGTGTTCATATACATTTTATAATGTGAGTTTTTTGTGTTATCTGCTATTGTCCGGTCTGCCGCTGTATTGGGGGCGATGTAACGTATTTGCACACAACAAATAGTGCCGACCCGAAAAGGCCTGGCAAACCATGGTGCAAAGTTACGACAATTTGGGCTATGGGCATTAGCGGCGCAATGGAAATATTGACCAATAATGCTCCTAAATTGGAATATTTTACCACATTTTAGTTGTTTTAACGAATACGGTCGCATGTCGGGAGTGAGTAAAATGCCCGATACGAGAAGCAAAAGTCCAGATATAAGGTGACGATTTCGGGAGATGCGTGCGTCACTCGCGCGTTAGATTATTTGGACGGTTTATTTGGACGGTCTGAAATCGTATGATCCCGGGTCGTAGGTGATGCCGTCGTCGGCATAAAGGGCGGCCAGGGCTTGGTCGGCGTTGTGAGCGCTGTGTATCGAGGCGTGTCCGTCATCGACGACGATGACGCTGTCGGCGCCGGCTTCCATGGCCGGAGCCATATCATGTGTGGACAGAAGCACGGTACGTCCGTGTCGGTGTGCCAGTTCGGCTACCAATTCCATCAGTGTGTGGCGCGAAGGCACGTCCAAAAATGCCGTGGGTTCGTCCATAATTATTACGGGTGTCTGCTGCGCTAAAGCGCGAGCAATCATAGCTTTTTGTCGCAAGCCGTCACTGAGTGCCGCCAGCGGCGTATCGGCTTTATGAGACAGTCCCACGGCCTCGATGGCTTCGCGCACAATACGTCTGTCGTCGTCGTTCAGGTGCCCGGTGATACCGGTATGGGGATGACGTCCGAGGGCCGTGGCTTCGGAGACGGTGAGAGCGCCGGCGCCCGTGCCGACTGCGGTGGGGAATACCATGGCGATGAGACGTGCCAGTCGTCGTGCACTCATATTGCGTACCTCGTTTGAGTGTATTCGTACGCACCCTTGAAGCGGCGCTTGAATGCCTGCAAGAGTGCGCAGTAGCGTGGATTTGCCGCTGCCGTTGCGTCCCACCATGACGGTGAAGTGCGCAGGCGGTATCGCGAAGGTGACATCCGTGACTATGGGAATGCGGCGATGCCCGTGTACGTATCCGGCGGTGAGCCCCTCGGTGGCGAGTCCGGCATCCCGGTCGTTTCGGACGGAGTCCTGATGCTCGGTGCACTCGGTGCGGATGTCCGTGTCACGGGTACGGGCGGATGTGTCGTGTATGTCAGTTGAAGTATGCAATGCGGCGGCGATTGAGGATGATGTATATGATGACGGGAACGCCGATTATCGGGGTGATGGCGTTGACGGGTACGGCACCCCAGCGAGAAGGCAGCGTGCACAGCCACAACGTCAGCAGAGCCGTTGCGGCACCGCAGGCCATTGTAAGTGGCAGCAGTCTGTGGTGGTTGGTGGAGCCTAAGGCGAGACGTGCGATGTGTGGTACGGCCAGGCCTATGAATGCTATAGGGCCGCAGTAGGCGGTGGTGACGGCAGTGAGGGTGCCGGCAGTGAGCAGAGCCCAAGCACGCAAGGCCCAAACGCGTACGCCCAAATTGGCGGCGTAATTTTCGCCCATGAGCATGGCGTTGAGGCCTTTGGCCATGAATACAGCTGCGCACATGCCGATGGTGGTGATGGCAGCGGGCACGACCATTTGGTCCCACGAGGTGTCTGAAAATGTACCCATGCCCCACAGAACATAGGTGTGTACGCTTTGCTCCGAGGCGGCGTAGTTGAGCAGTATAATGGCCGAAGAGGACAGATAGCTGATGAGGATTCCGACGATAAGGAGCATCACCCCGCTGCGCAGTATTCCGGCCAAAGCTACAAGGAGGACTACAACGGCCATGGCGCCGAGTATTGCTCCGGAGACCACGGCCCCGGTGCCGGCGCCGAATAGCAGAACAAGCACGGCAACGCCCAGGCTGGCGCCCGAGCTGACGCCCATGATGGAGGGCCCGGCCAGTGGGTTGGCGAATATGGTTTGCATCAGCAGGCCGGCCACGGCCAGGGACATTCCGGCGAGTACAGCCGTGATTACTGCCGGCAGTCGCAGGTCGAGTATGATGTGTCCCCAGGTGTCCTTGTCCGGAGTGTGGCCTGTGAGTATGGAAAGTACTTCCGAGGTCGGGATGTGCACCGACCCGCACACCATGGCAGCGATGGCAGCGATAGCGGCGATGGCGATGGCTGCGCACATGGTTATGGTATATCGTCGGTTCATTTACCTGTGTGAGTGTCGTTTGTGGAGTAGAGGTCGGTGAGGCGCGGGGATGCATCGGCGTTGCCGGCATCGTGTACAGCCGATGCATCGGGGATATAAGAGCCCGGGCCGCTTTCGCCGTTACGGATGTCGCGATTGCGCAATTGCCAGAAGGCGATGGCTGCGGCAGCGGCGACGTTGAGTGAGTCGGCACCGCGGTGCATGGGTATGCGCACGGTGAAATCGGCGGCATTGATGACTTTGGGGTCGAGCCCTTCGCCTTCGGTGCCTACAATAAGAGCCAGACGTTGCCGTTGTGTCAGTCGTGGGTCGTCAAGAGCGGTGTCGTTGCCGCGAAGCGCAAGAGCGGCTGTGTCTAACCCGAGTTGGTGCAGTCTTGCGATTGTGTCGTTGCCTTGGATGTAGGCCCAGGGCACAAGGAATACACCGCCCATAGACACGCGCACGCAGCGACGATTGAAGGGGTCGCACGACCCGGGTGTGAGTAGTACAGCGTCCATGCCCAGTGCGGCGGCACTGCGGAATATCGCTCCGGTATTGGTAGTGTCGCACACACCGTCTATGACGGCGACTCGTCGTGTATCGCGGCATACTTCGACATCGCTGCGAGGCGCGGGACGGCGCATGGCGCACAGCACTCCGCGTGTCAGGGTGTAACCTGTCAGGGCAGCCAGGGTGTTTCGGTCGCCGGTATACACGGGTGTGTCTTGTGGCAGAGCAGCAACGATTTCGGCGGCATCGCCGTGGATGTGCCGCTGCTCGCACAGCAAAGCTTCGGGCCGGTAGCCGTGAGCCAAGGCTACGGCTATGACCTTGGGACTTTCGACGATGAATAGTCCGTTCCCGTCACCACCTTGACCGTTACGCAATTGCGTCTCGGTCATATTCGCAAACATTTGAATGCGTTTGTCACGGATGTCGCAAATGTGGACCATCTTTTTTGGGAGGGAGCCGGGTGAGGACTTCTAAGACCTTTGGAGTGCTAAGAACTCTAAGAATAAGAATTCTAAGAACATTAAAGGCTGTCTTATTTTATATCTTATTATAAGTGGCTGTCGATGTATTCGATGATGCGGCTGCAGGCTTTACCATCGCCGTAGGGATTGGCTATGGAAGCGTGGCGGCGGTATTCGTCCTCATCATCGAGGTACAGCGATGCGGTGCTGACGATTTTGGCGCGGTCGGTACCCACCAAGCGTATTGTGCCGGCTTCGAGTGCTTCGGGACGTTCGGTGACGGTACGCATTACCAGCACCGGCTTGCCCAGAGAGGGGGCCTCCTCCTGAATGCCTCCGCTGTCGGTGAGTATGATGTGACTGCGTGTCATCATATACACAAAGGGCAGGTAGTCCAGCGGTTCGATGAAAAAGACATTGGCCGGCGAATCATCCTTGGGAAATACCTGTGCAATGGGCCGACGGACGTTGGGGTTGAGGTGCATGGGATATACGAAGTCGACGTCGGGATATTTGGCTGCGAGGTCGCGTATGGCGTGGCAGATATCGAGAAAACCGTCGCCGAAGTTTTCGCGTCGGTGCCCGGTGATGAGCACCAGGCGTCGTGAGCCGTCGTCGAGACGTGCGGTGTCGTATCCGCGTTCTTTGAGCAATGCGGCGGTGGAGGTGCGCAACTCGGCATCGCCATTGAGCTTGGAAACTACAATGTCCAAGGCGTCAATGACGGTATTGCCCGTGACGGTGATTGCCGAAGGATCGACGTTTTCGCGCAGTAGATTGAGCCGTGCCGCTTCGGTGGGGGCGAAGTGCATAGTGGCCAGGCGGCCGGTGAGGCGCCTGTTCATTTCTTCGGGCCAAGGGGCGTATATATCTCCTGTGCGCAGTCCGGCTTCGACATGTCCTACCGGTATGCGGCAGTAAAATGCGGCAAGAGCGGCTGCGGTAGAAGTGGCTGTGTCGCCGTGTACCAGTACCAAGTCGGGCTTTTCGTCGGCCAATACCCGGCGCATACCCTCGAGTATGCGTATGGTGACGTCGAAAAGATCCTGTCCCGGCCGCATGATGTCAAGATCGTGTTGCGGCACAATTTCAAAGAGGCCGAGGACCTGATCGAGCATTTGTCGATGTTGGCCGGTGACGGTGACTACGGTGTCGTAGCGGTCCGAGGCGGCCTCAAGTGCTTTGACCAGAGGCGCCATCTTGATGGCTTCGGGGCGTGTGCCGAAGACGGGCATTATTTTCTTTTTCATATCGGCTGGAATATGTTTTGTCTTGTTCCGAGTCCGGTCGTGATGTTTGCACGTGCCGGACGCGTTAGGGCTGTCAGGCCGGTCGAAGGGGCTGTTAGAATTTGTGCCAAAGCAGCCACCAGGCGTAGCGGATGAATTTGAAGTTGCGTGTGATTCGCCGAGGCTGGCGTATGAGACGGTATGCAAATTCGAGATTGTGGTCTATCCACCAGCGCGGTGCGCGTGCCACCGTGCCTGTAAATACATCGAAACTTCCGCCCAAGCCCTGATATATGGCTTTGGGGTGACGGTGTTGCATATCGGCCATGAGTATTTCCTGCTTTGGCGAGCCCATGGCAACAAATACTATGTCCGGGCGTTTTTCGGCTACATCGTCTATAAGCGCTTGACGTTGGGCATCATCGCGAATGTATCCGTCGCGGTGTCCGACGATGCGGATGTCGGGATAGCGTTTCAGCAGCCCTTCGATGGTCTTGTCGTGCACCTCCGGGGTTGCTCCGACGATGTAGAATGTGCGGTCGCTGTGGTGTCTGTCGATGATGTGCAGCCACAACTCGCATCCGGCGATTTTGACGGCGCCTTTGGCACCTTTCTGTCGTGCGGCGAGTACCGCGCCCGAGCCGTCGCAGTATGCGATGTTGTTGTTGATTATGGGCAGGGTGGTGGCGTTGGCGTTCATAATTTTTTCGGCGTTGACAGCCACGAGTATGCCGGGGTGTGCATCGGCATAATCCATAAGGCTGTCGGCCGAGTCGAAGGCGTGCACCTTGACCCCGCGCAAGTCTACGCGGTCGTCGGCGATGTTGCCGGCGGCCGCGCGTGCACTGTCAGTGCCTTGTGTCTGAGACATGGGCATATTATTTCTTGAAGATACCGCAGAAGTCGAGTATTACCTTGTCATCGCGCCAGGGCAGACCCTTGAAGGGAGTGTGTGCGGTGAGGAACGCAACGATATCGGCGCGATCGTAAGCCTCGCGGTAGTTGGTGAGCTTGTATATAGGGTGCGAGGGCACGTTGGGCTCCACTACCAGAATTTCGGCATCGGGCTTATCGGCGACTACGGCGTCGATAATATGGCGAGCCGGGCTTTCGCGCAAGTCGTCGATATCGGGCTTGAATGCCACACCCATCATAGCCACTACGGGACGACGATGGCGCTCGTTGATGAAGCGAAGTATGGCGTTGATGGTCTTGAGTGCGCACCAGTCGGCTTTATGGTTGTTGATGGCGCGTGCCGTGGCGATAATCTTTGCCTCCTCGGGGAATGCTGCGGTGAGGAAGTAGGGGTCGACGGCGATGCAGTGTCCGCCTACGCCGCAGCCGGGTTGCAGGATGTTGACGCGCGGATGCTTGTTTGCCAGGGAGATAAGTTCCCAAACGTTGATGCCGGCGCGGTCGCATATCAGGGACAACTCGTTGGCGAAAGCTATCTGCACGTCGCGTGACGAGTTTTCGGTGAGTTTGCACATCTCGGCGGTGCGGGCATTGGTGGGGTGCAGAGTTCCTTGGACAAACTGTGCATAGAATGCCTGAGCTTTCTTGGTGGAAGCCTCATCGAGACCACCGATGACGCGGTCGTTGTGCACCAATTCGTAGATGACGTTTCCGGGCAGGACGCGTTCGGGGCAGTATGCAATGTATATTTTACCTTTGAGTTCGGGACGTTCGGCGAAGATGATTTCGGCCATAGCCTCGGTGGTACCCACGGGCGAGGTGGATTCGATGACAAAGAGGTCGCCCTCTTTGAGACAAGGGATGACGGCGCGGGTGGCAGCCTCGACATAGCTTACGTCGGGTTGGTGGTCGCCCTTGAAAGGCGTAGGCACTACGATGAAGAATGCATCGGCGGTCTCGGGTGCTGTCTGTGCATGCAGACTACCGTTGGCGACTACTTCGCGCAGCAAATCGCCCAATCCGGGTTCGATAATATGAAGGTGTCCGGCGTTAGTTTGTGCGACAACGTCGGCATTAATGTCCACGCCGATGACGTGAACGCCGTGCTTGGCGGCAATGATTGCGGTGGGCAGTCCGATGTAGCCCAATCCCATGAAGCAGGCTTTCATAAAGCTGATTATATGTTTTTGTTATTTGTATTCAATGTTTTGCAACTTGATGGCGCCGTCTGCGGCAATTCATAGGTTTATGCCACACTAGGCACTTTTGCGCGTGTGTGTTTAGGTGGTGCAAAGGTACGAAATTTATTTGGATTATGGAACGTAGAATGACAGGTGACAAATTCGGCAAATAAGGACATGTCGTAAATCCGGGAATTGCGGTCTTCGGTCATGGACTTCTCGGCGGTGTAAAATGCTTTTTGTGAGCGTGAAAGACATATTTTTTCGTAAGTGCAAAATAGGGGAGGAGATTGGATTTCAGGATGTCGGACGGATGTGCGATTTGTGTAAAATTATGTATTTGATAATTAAAATTTGTTGATTTCTCGCTTTTTTAGATAATGATATATGCCTTTAGCCAAAAAAAGTCCGTATCTTTGTAGGTATAAACCCTATGGGAGGCCGCAATGCTTTCCGCCGAAACATCTAAAGCAATGGTAAATCGATTTATAGTCACAGCGATAGTGATTTCCGCCTCGGTTTGGGGCGCCGGTAACTCCGTAGCGGCAGAGCTTGGCAAGGACGCCAATGCTGCAGCCGCATCCGTATTGCGCAATTATCTACCCGGTACCAGCGGTCTCGGTCCGATAAGAGTGGACTGCGTGGATGCTGACGATGCTGCACGTGTATTACGTGTGGACTGCAACGAAAACTGCGCATACATACCCTTGCGTGCGGACAATTTAGCCTCAATCAAGGCCGATGTGAGTGCCGCTATGGGCAAGAAATACGAAGGCTACCGCGTGGAAATGTACGTGGTCGATCGTGACCGTTCGGGCAAGGAAGTGGCTCGAACCAATATGGACAATCTTATATTGTTTGCGCCCAAGCGCGTTGTCGGCCCCACCGAGAAGGCGCCTTTTGTCCGCGACCTTGATGCAGATGCGGCACCTCGCGGCTTGCAAAACCGCAATATCGCTCTGTGGCAGAGCCACGGATGGTACTTCGAACCCAAACTCAATCGTTGGGAATGGCAGCGTGCCCGTATCTTCCAGACGGTCGAAGACTTGTATACACAGAGTTATGTAATGCCCTTCCTGATGCCGATGTTGCGTAATGCCGGAGCCTACGTCATGAGCCCTCGCGAGCGTGATATCAATACCACCGAAATTATCGTGGACAACGACGGCGGCAATGCCTCCGGCTCGGTGGTATACGGCAATGCCTGGACGACAGATAAGACCCCCGGCTTCGGATATGCCAAGGCCGAATTACATAACGGCGATAATCCCTTCCGCGACGGTACAGCCTTGAAGGCCACTACCGTGGATCGTGCTTCCGATGCTTCGGAAGTGCGTTGGATGGCCAATATCCCGCAACGCGGAACTTATGCGGTATATGTATCGTACATCAGTGACGACGCTTCGGCTACGGACGCAACCTATACCGTCAATACCGCCGGTGGCGCACGCCACTTTACCGTCAATCAGTCTATGGGCGGCGGCACTTGGATATATCTCGGACACTTCGATCTTGCCGCCGGACATCAAGCGGTGGTCACACTGTCCAATCTTTCGGCTAAGGCCGGAAGCACCGTCACCGCCGATGCCGTCAAAATAGGCGGCGGTATGGGCAACGTGGCACGTAAGGTCATTGAGCCACTTGATTCGATAGATTATGAATACGTTGCCAGCGGTTATCCCCGTTTTACCGAGGGTGCACGCTACTGGTTGCAATGGGCAGGCGCTCCCGACAGCGTATATACGCCATCTAAAAACGTCAATGATTACACCGATGACTACCGCTGTCGCGGCCTATGGGTCAATTGGTTGACCGGAGGGTCGTCCATGCTTCCCGACAGCAAGGGTCTACGTATACCCGTGGATTTATCCTTTGCATGGCATTCCGATGCAGGTACGACGCTCAATGATTCGATTATAGGAACCTTGGGTATATACTGCACCGATGGGCAAGAACGCGGCACCGACTACGCCAATGGCACCTCGCGCTACGCTTCGCGTGACTTCACCGACTTGGTGATGACCAATATCACCAACGATATTCGCCGCACTTTCGAGCCTAATTGGACTCGCCGCGGTATGTGGGATCAATCATACTACGAGGCTCGTGTCCCCGAAGTACCGGCTATGCTTCTCGAATTGCTCTCGCACCAGAACTTTGCAGATATGAAGTACGGCCTTGACCCTGAATTCCGTTTTGTAGTGTCACGTGCCGTCTACAAAGGTATGCTTCAATTCCTGGCATCGCGCGATGGATACGATTATGTGGTACAACCCCTGCCCGTGCACGACATCGCCGTGACACCTGCCGGAAAGGATGGCCGCTATGCACTGACATGGGCCGCCACCGTCGATACACTCGAGGCTACGGCTACTCCCACATATTATAATATAGAAGAAAGGGTAGGCGACGGCGCTTTTGTCAAGATTGCTCGCGTCACCAAACCGTACTATGATATCACCGTCAAGGATGATGCCATACACAGCTACCGTGTCATCGCAGGCAATGACGGCGGTGTATCCTTCCCCTCGATGGTTGTGGCTCTATGCTATCGTCCCGAGGCTCCGCGCGTCGAGATTGTCAACGGCTTTACTCGCGTGAGCGCTCCCGATTGGTTTGACTCGGGCGAAATTGCCGGATTCTATGACGAGCGCGACCCCGGAGTACCCTATATGCAGGATATCAGCTACATAGGTCGCACCTTCGAGTTCCGTCGCAACATCCCGTGGATGGACGATGACGCTGCCGGTTTTGGCGCATCGCGTGCCAATTACGAAGACAAAGTCCTGGCAGGCAACACTTACGACTATATCTACACCCACGGTCAGGCCGTGCGCGAAGCCGGCTATGGCTTCACCGGCAGCAGCGCATCCGCCTTTGCATCTCGTCCGGCAAGCAAGGACGATGCTCGCGTGGTTGACCTCATCTTGGGCAAACAGAAAGAGATAGCCAAGGGGCGCGGAGTATATGGCACACGCTATAAGACCTTCGATACGGCTCTACAGAACAAAATCGAAGCTATGACCAAGGCCGGAACATCCTTCTTTGTCAGCGGCTCGTTCGTAGCTACCGACTTATGGGACAATCCATTCTCGAGCAAGGAAACGGCAGAGCGCGACCAACGTTTTGCTACCGAAGTTCTCGGATACCACTGGCGAGTAGGCCAGGCCACTATCGAAGGCAGCGCTTACCAGGTACAGACACGCTTTGACCGGCTCAATGCCAAAGCGACATACCCCTTCCACGTTACGCTCAACGCCGAGAGCTATGCAGCCGAGTCACCGGACTCCTTCTACGCTCCCGATGCTAAGAAAGGTTGCACCTTCCTGCGCTACAGCGAGAACAATCTCGTGGCCGGTACAGCCTTTGACAACGGTGCATACCGCACTGTGGTCATTGGTTTCCCCTTCGAGACCATCTCCGATGCCGAAGCCCGCACCGCCCTTATGAATCGCGTGCTCCGCTTCTTCGAACCCTTAACCAAGGTTGCAGTAGCCCCGGCCAAAAAGACAAAGAAACGTTGATACCCGGCATAGAAAATGATATAGTGACATCCTCCAAATCATAAGCGTCCAAACACCCTAAGAAACCAAGATCTTAAGGACATTAAAGACCCTAAGGACCTTAAGAAAGTAGAGAGGATAAAGGTCAAATAAACGCTACAATACATAGAACATCCAAAAAATCATTTATAAAATATTATCCCTATGAGACAAGCAATAGACTGCTTCATTCCGTACGTTGATGCTGCCCAGGCCAAAGCCACCATCGACGGACTCCGCGAAAGCGCCTTAGTCAACAACATCTATCTGCTGGCCACCGATGCCGCTGCCACCGCCGTAGAAGGCTGTACCCTGGTACATATCGATGCGCTCAACTCCTCGGAAACTATGATCAAGATTGCCGAGGCCGCCAAGGCACCCTATACCCTGCTGTACACCAAGTACAACAATCTCGTGATGGGATATCTTGCCCTTGACCGTTTTGTACGTCTGGCCGGCGACTCCAAGGCCGGTATGATGTATTCCGACTCGTACACCATCTTGGAAGGCAAAAAGAGCAATGCTCCCGTCATCGACTATCAGGAAGGCTCGCTCCGCGACGACTTCAACTTCGGTTCGGTACTCTTCTTTGATACCGAAGTCCTCAAGAAGGCAGCTGCCGGTATCGACGTACACTACACAGCTGCCGGTCTCTACGACCTGCGTCTGCGTCTGAGCCGCATAGCACCCATCGTACACATCAACGAATACCTCTACAGCGATGTAACCGTTGACAATCGTAAGAGCGGCGAAAAAATATTTGATTATGTAGATCCCAAGAACCGCGGCGTCCAAATCGAAATGGAAAAGGCCTGCACCGCGCACCTCAAAGCGGTAGGAGGATACCTCGAGCCTAAATTTGATGAAATCGACTTCAACAAGGGCAACTTTGAATACGAGGCTTCTGTGATCATCCCCGTGCGCAACCGTATTCGTACCATCCGCGATGCTATACGCAGCGTCCTGTCCCAAAAGACCGACTTCCCCTTCAACCTCATCGTCATTGACAACCACTCGACAGACGGTACCACCGAGGCTATCGACGAGTTCAAGGACGACCCACGTCTGGTACACATCGTGCCTCAGCGCGATGATCTGGGCATCGGCGGTTGCTGGAATGCAGGTGTACAGCATCCCAAGTGCGGCAAATTTGCCGTGCAGCTGGACAGCGATGACGTATATTCCGATGAGAACACCTTGGCCAAGATGGTTGCAGCCTTCTACGAGCAAAAGTGCGCCATGGTTGTAGGTACATACATGCTTACAGACATCGACAAAAACCCCATACCGCCGGGCGTAATCGACCACAAAGAATGGACTCCGGAGAACGGCCGCAACAACGCACTGCGCATCAACGGTTTGGGCGCTCCCCGAGCATTCTATACTCCCGTATTGCGCGAAATCCACGTGCCCAATACCTCCTATGGTGAAGACTATGCTCTGGGTCTGGCCTTCTCGCGTCACTTCCAGATAGGTCGTGTATACGATGTTGTATACCTGTGCCGTCGCTGGGAAGACAACTCCGATGCCGCCCTCGACATAGTTAAGATGAACAACAACAACTTGTACAAGGATCGTATCCGTACTTGGGAACTGCAAGCACGCCGCGCATTGGTAGCAGCCAAGTGAGGCGTCCTGTAAGTAGACAACCCAAAGGGACAACCTCCAAACCCGCTTGAGTATCGGGCTGTCCTCTCCATGAGAGGGCAGCCCCGTGCCAACGGTTTTTCGTGGCGTAAAGCAAAGTCGGCTGTATGGCTCAGCGCCATATAAATTAGCCGGGTCGTAGCCATGTAATTATCCATCCACCATAATAGCAACAACATCATAGCGATGTCCACAATCACATCACAACAAGCCAACCAACTGATTAAGGATCAATGCGCCGTATGGGAGCAGGCCGCCAACAACTTCGAAGCCCTTAAGACCGTTAAGGTCAAGACTCTCGATGTCGATGGAATGCATATCAAAGTTCAATTCAATCCCGCGCGCATCGTATCGTCTGCCGCTAAGGTGGACGCCAAAAGTCTCAAAGAACGTAAATGTTTTTTGTGCGAGGCCAACCGTCCCGCCGTACAGACCGGACTGCTCTGGGGCGATAACGATAAGTACATAGTACTGATCAATCCTTTCCCCATATTTCCGCGCCACCTCACCATCCCCGACAATCGTCATGTCGACCAGTTGGTGGCAGATCGCGCTAAGGATATGATGGATTTGGCCGCCCAACTGGACGAGTATACAGTCTTTTATAACGGGCCCAAGTGTGGAGCCTCCGCTCCCGACCATATGCACTTCCAGGCCGGAAACAGTGACTTCCTTACTTTGGGAGACGACCTCGAGGATGCCGAACTGAAGACCATAATTGAGGACGAAGGCGCTACTTTGGCTTTGGTGGATACATTGCCGCTGAAGATTTTTGTGATTGATGCAGAAGATTCCGAAGCCGGAGCACGCTTGTTCGGACGCCTGTACAGCGCCATCCCCGTGCCCGAAGGCGAGCGCGAGCCAATGATGAACATTTTGTGCTATGCCACACCGGCCGGTATACGTATGGTTGTAATTCCGCGTAAACGTCATCGCCCCTCCTTCTATGGTACAGAAGGCAAGGATTGTATGCTGCTGTCGCCGGCATCCGTGGACATGGGCGGCGTATTCATCACGCCCCGTCCCGAAGACTTCGAACGCATGGACGCCGACATTATACGTCGCATCTATAACGAGCTGTGTCTCAACCTCGACGAAATCACGGCAATAGCATCAAATGTTAAATAAACACTGCGTATCATGAACGAACCGCATATCAAAGTTGGTATCCTAAGCGCGCCGCGCATAGATGTAGACTTTCTTGGCGACTTCACCACTGCAGATGGTAATACTGTTACCGGGGCGCAAAGCCTTGCCATAACAGAAGGCGGACGCATTGTCTGGCAAAATCGTGAGTACGACACTATCGCCTTTCATCCCAAAACACGCCAAGACATCTTTGAAATCAAGGATGTTGTCATCGGTGTCAACTTTCACTGGGAACGCAAAGAAAATCAGCGTTTCAGTGGCAGTGCATCTTTTATTGTCGAAGGCGACAAATTGACCATAATCAACGTATTGCCCGTTGAAGACTACTTGCTCAGTGTCATATCCTCTGAGATGAGTGCTAATGCATCGCTGGAACTGCTCAAGGCTCACGCAGTGATTTCGCGTTCGTGGTTGTTGGCTCAAATTCAGAAGAATAAGGCCATAGCCGAAAGTGGTTCCAAATACAATGCATGTACCGAGACGGAAAGCGAACGCGTCAAGTGGTACGATCGCGAAGACCATGTCAACTTTGATGTCTGCGCGGATGACCACTGCCAACGCTATCAGGGTGTTACGCGTCAGTCTACACCCAAGGTTGCCGAAGCCATAGCCGCCACACGCGGACAGGTATTGGTATATGACGGCGAACTTTGCGATGCGCGTTTCAGCAAATGTTGCGGCGGTGTGTTCGAGCAATTTGAATACTGCTGGGAGCCCAAGCACTTCCATTACCTGGGCGCTCGTCGAGACGGTGTAGCCGAAGGCGATTACCCCGACTTACGTGATGAGAGTGCAGCCTCGCAATGGATACAAACACGGCCCGAGGCTTTCTGCAATACTTCAGATGCGGCAATCCTTTCGCAGGTACTCAACAACTACGATCAAGAAACCAAGGACTTCTACCGCTGGGAAGTGCGCTACACACGCCAAGAGATCAGCGAATTGGCCGCACGACGCAGTGGTATAGACTTTGGCGACATCGTAGATATGATACCTTTGGAGCGCGGTACTTCGGGACGCATCGTGCGTCTCAAGATTGTAGGCACCAAGCGTACGATGATTATAGGCAAGGAATTGGAGATACGCAAGACCTTATCGTCAAGCCATCTATACTCTTCGGCCTTTGTAGTCGAACGCGTGAATGTAGATGATGCCACCGGACTTCCCGAAGCCTTTGTGCTGCACGGAGCAGGGTGGGGACACGGCGTAGGTTTGTGCCAGATAGGTGCCGCAGTTATGGGCGCCCGAGGCTACAAATACGACCAAATACTGCGTCACTACTTCATCGACGCCTCCATCGAGACATTATATAAATAATGAGTCGAATGCGGCAAAAGATAGTACGACACAGACAATGAAATAATCGGCTAAGGGACGGCAACAATACAATCGCCGTTCGTACAGCCAAACACTAACTGCACATAACGCCCGAACGGGCGGAACGATAACCGAGACAACCCAACACCAATAAACTAACCCATAACCGACGCCGCAGGCGACGGTCCGGACGCGAAGTTCGGGAAACATCGAAAACAATATGTCAGAAACCAAAAAAGCGACTAAGCGCAACCCGTGGGCATGGATACCGACGCTGTATTTTGCCCAAGGCATCCCCTTCATCTTCATCAATATGGTGACGATGGTACTTTTCACCCAATTGGGCATGAGCGAAACCGATGCCGCCCTTTACACCGGCTGGCTGTACCTACCGTGGGTCATCAAGCCCTTCTGGGGTCCGTTGGTGGACATCATGAAGACAAAACGCTGGTGGACAGTAACCATGCAATTGTGCGTGGCCATAGGTCTTGCCGGTATAGCTTTCACACTGCCACAGCCTACGGGAGAGCAAATCAAGGCCGGACTTAACATCAACGAGTTCACCATTTGCTTGTTCTTCTACGTCTTTACCGCTTTCTGCTCGGCTACACATGATATCGCCTCCGACGGCTTCTATATGATAGCCTTGGACACCAACCAGCAGTCTTTGTTTGTCGGTATTCGCTCAACTTTCTACCGTTGTGCCAATGTCTTCGGACAAGGCGGTCTGGTGATGATTGCCGGTGCGCTTACAGTGGCTTTGGATGGAGATAAAGCCGCTGCATGGAAATGGACCGTTGCCGGATGCTCTGTATTCTTTGCCATCGTGTTCCTATATCATGCTTTCATTCTGCCTTATCCCAAGACAGACCGTGCCGTAGGTTCAAATGTACAAAAGAAAACTGCCGGAGCCATCATGCGTGAATTTGGCGGATCTTTCGTAACCTTCTTCCAGAAAAAGCACGTGATACTGGCTATGCTTTTCATGCTCCTCTATCGTCTTCCCGAAGCTCAGGTAGTCAAATTGTGCCAGCCGTTCCTGTTGGCCAGCCGTGATGCCGGCGGTCTTGGTATGACAGCCGAACAGGTGGGTCTGTCCTATGGCACACTCGCCATCATCGGCCTCACCATCGGTGGTATTATCGGCGGTATCTGCGCATCGCGCGGCGGTCTGCGCAAATGGATATGGCCCATGGCCTTGGCTACATCGCTCAACTGCGTGGCTTACATTATACTGTCCAATGTGCAGCCTGACTACAGTACTCTTTCCGGCCAAATAACCGTATGGACTTGCCTCGTCCTCGAACAATTTGCCTACGGCTTTGGTTTCACGGCTTTCATGCTGTTCATGATGTACTTCGCAGACGGCCCCTACAAGACATCCCATTACGCCATTTGCACAGCCTTTATGGCTTTGGGTATGATGCTTCCCGGTATGGCAGCCGGATGGATCAAGGAAGTCCTGCTGGGCAACTCGTACAGCAACTTCTTCTTCTGGGTTCTTGGTTGCAACCTCGCAACATGGGCTGTGACCTTCCTGGTACGTCGTCACATTGACCCCGCTTACGGCGCCAAGAAAGTTGAAGCCGAAGAAAAATGATGAGATGCCGAAGAGGCAACTAAAAAAGATAACATTACATAGATAATATCTAAATACTTGATATGGCAATCAAACGACTGATAGCAGCCGCCCTGGGAGCAGCTCTGGCTTTGGGGGCTACGGCGCACGTCAAGCCCGGCATCGAAGTATTGCGAGATCGCGGTTTCGAAGGCCTCAAGGGCAAACGTGTAGGCCTAATCACCAATCCCACAGGCGTGGACAATAATCTGCGCAGCACCATCGATATTCTGCACGAAGCCCCCGGCGTCACACTCGTGGGACTTTATGCTCCCGAACATGGTGTCCGCGGCGATGTACACGCCGGCGATCACGTGGACAATATGACCGACCCCGCCACCGGCGTTACCGTATACTCCATTTACGGTAAAAATCGCAAACCCACCGCAGAGATGCTCAAGGATGTGGACGTCCTTGTATACGACATTCAGGATATAGGATGCCGTTCGTACACCTTCATATCCACTATGGGCCTGGCTATGGAAGCCTGCGCCGAATTCGACAAGGAATTCATGGTTCTTGACCGCCCCAATCCCGTGGGCGGAAACAAGGTCGAAGGCAACCTCGTAGAAGACCCGTGCATATCCTTTGTCAGTCAGTTCGCTATCCCGTATCTTTACGGTCTCACTCCCGGCGAATTGGCCATGTATCTCAATGACAAGGGTATGATAGGCGATAAGAAAGTCAAACTCACTGTCGTGCCTATGGACGGCTGGCACCGCAATATGACCTTTGCACAGACCGGAATGCCGTGGGTACTGCCTTCGCCGCATATTCCCAACCCCGAGGCCGCAGTGCTTTATCCTGTCAGCGGTATTCTCGGCGAGTTAGGATACGTCAATATCGGCGTGGGTTACACTATGCCCTTCAAGTTGTTCTGTGCACCTTGGACCAACGCCGAGGAATTGGCTCGTCGACTCAATGGGCTCGCATTGCCCGGCGTAATGTTCCGTCCCATACATATCAAGCCCTTCTATAGCGCTTATAAGGGAGAGAACATCCAAGGTGTTGAAGTGTATATCACCGATGCCGAGGCTGCCCCGTTGTCGCTGATACAATTCTACGTAATGCAGGAAATGGCGGATATGAATCCCGACAAGGCCACTTTCAAGGAGGGAAATGCCGACCCCGGACGCTTCAATATGTTCGACAAGGTTTCCGGTAGCAAGGAAATACGTCGTCGCTTCAGCCGCCGTCACAAGGTTGCCGATATCATCGACTACTGGAACAAGGATGCTGCCGCTTTCAAGGAGGCCTCAGCTCCGTACTATCTATATAAATAATAACGCAAGTGATGGGAAAATAGGAATTATGGGAATAAAGGGACGAAGCGACATCGATATATCCGCCAATGCGATATAGTCGCCAATCCCCCCCCCCGTATTCCTAAATCCCGATCACTAAAGCCAACCGCTACACAAGTACTATCAAGACCGTCAAACCAGATGCCTGACCGTAAGCAGGACGCTATGAAGGCGTTCATACGAGAGTTAAAAAAGACCATAGACGCCGACCGCGTTTACACCGACGAATTGCGCCGCCTTGCATGGGGAACCGATGCCGGATTTTACCATCTGGTACCGCAGGTTGTTGTACGAGCCAAAAACCGCGAAGAAGTTTCAATAATCCTTCGTATGGCCGGTGACTACAACTTGCCGGTGACGTTCCGTGCCGCCGGCACCAGCCTTTCCGGCCAGGCCATCAGCGACTCGATACTCATAGTCGCCGGCAAGAATTGGGAAGGCTACGAGATTTCGGACAATGCCTCTACCATCACCTTGCAGCCCGGTATAATAGGACAGCGTGTCAACGAATTGCTTGCACCTTACGGACGTATGTTCGCTCCCGACCCGGCATCAAAAAAATCGGCTATGGTCGGCGGCATCATCATTAACAATGCTTCGGGTATGAACTGCGGTACGCACGCTAACAGCGACCATATACTGAAGTCTATGGGCATTATACTGGCCGATGGAACGATGCTTGACACCGCCGATGAGGATTCGCGCCGCAACTTTGCGGAAGTTCATCCCGAGATTTTGCGTGAAATATGCGACATTCGCGACGAGATACGCTCTGATGCCGAATTGGTGGCTCAGATAAAGCGCAAATACAGCATCAAGAATGTCACCGGTCTCAACATTCGACCCTTTGTCGAATACGATGACCCCTACGAAATCATTGCTCACTGTATGGTAGGCAGCGAAGGAACGTTGGGCTTTATGTACAGCGCCACCGTAGCCACCTCGCATCTCTACAGCCTCGGCGCCAGTGCAATGCTCTATTTTGACGACTTGGCCGAGGCTTGCCACGCCGTTGTGGCATTGCGCAAGCAAGCCCCGGTATATTCATGCGAGCTTTTGGACAAAAAGTCATTGGCTTCGGTGCACGATACCACCGGCGAGGGTCTGACAGCACTATTGCTGGAGACCAAGGCCGATGACGAAGCCACCCTCCAAGCCAATATTTCGGCCATTATGGAGACTCTGCGTCCTTTCAAGATGTACGTCGAGCCGCACTTCACCACCGACCCGGCCGAATACGGCAAGTGGTGGGGAATGCGCAGCGGAGTATTCCCGGCTGTAGGCGGCACTCGCCCCTTAGGGACTACCGCCTTGATAGAAGACATCGCCTTCCATATCGACGACCTGCCCGAAGCATCGGTCAAATTGCAACAGTTGCTCATTGATGCCGGGTATGATGACGCGTGCATCTATGGACACGCTCTCGAAGGTAACTACCACTTCGTGATAGCACAAAGCTTTGACACACAAGCCGAAATAGACCGCTATAAAGGTCTGATGCAAGCTATAGAACACTTGGTGGTAGACGAATACGGCGGCTCGCTCAAGGCCGAGCACGGCACTGGACGCAATATGGCACCCTTCGTGCGCAAAGAATGGGGTCCCAAGGCCTACAACTTTATGCGCCGCCTCAAACATGCCCTTGACCCTCAGGGCATACTCAATCCCGGAGTTGTCTTCAATGACGATCCCGAGTGTTACATCAAAGCCTTGAAATCGCTGCCGTTGACCGACCCGGAGGTCGACCGCTGCATCGAATGCGGCTTCTGCGAGGTCAATTGCGTTTCATGCGGATTTAGTCTCTCGGCACGCCAACGTGTAGTCGTTCAGCGCGAAATTTCGCGATTGGAACGTACCGGCGAAAATCCCGTACTTCTCAAGACCCTGCGTCACCAGTTTGCAAAACTCGGTGATGCCTCCTGCGCCGGCGACGGACTATGCTCGGTGTCATGCCCCATGCACATCAATACCGGCGAAATGATACACCATATACGTCAGCACAACCTACCGCCCACATCATTAGGTTATAAGACCGGTAACTGGGCGGCCAACCACTTGTCCGGCATCGAGGCAACACTTCGCCCGGTGCTGTCCACGGCTTCGGGTGTGCGTCGTATCCTGGGCGACAATGCCGTCAACACCATAGGCCGCACCTTGCATCATATCGGAGTTCCCCTGTGGACGGCTGCTCTGCCCACGGCTTGCCGTCTGCCCAAAGACGCGACCCAACCCGCCGAGTTGCCGCGCAAAGTGGTCTACTTCCCCTCGTGCATCAATCAAACTATGGGCGGCACTCCGGAAAAAGGCGTCAAAATAGAGCCTTTAGTGGCGGTGATGACGCGCCTGTGCAATAAGGCCGGATACGAAGTTATATACCCAAAGGACATGAAACGCCTGTGCTGCGGCATGATCTGGGAAAGCAAGGGTATGCCCGATATAGCCGACCGTAAGACCGCCGAGTTGGAAAAGGCATTGCTCGAGGCCAGCGACAACGGCCGCTACCCGGTGTTGTGCGATCAGAGCCCATGTCTGCACCGTATGCGCAATCACATCAAGAGTATGCACCTTTACGAGCCCGCCGAATTCATCGCCACATTCTTGGCTCCGTACCTCGAATTCCATCCTATCGATCGTACGGTGGCGGTGCATGTCACCTGCTCGTCACGGCACATGGGCTTGGGTGAAACCATCATTGCTTTGGCTCGGCGTTGCTCCACGGACGTACTGGTGCCTACCGAAGTCGGATGTTGCGGTTTTGCAGGCGATAAGGGCTTTATGCTGCCCGAACTTAATACTTGGGCGCTGCGCAAACTACGTCCGCAAATCGAGTCGGCACATGTGTCTGAGGGTTACTCCAATTCGCGCACATGCGAAATAGGTCTGACCTCCAATAGCGGAGTGCCTTACAAGTCCATAGCGTACCTCGTTGACGAAGTGACATCTCCCATCAAGACAACGGAAGATTGTAAGGAGTGACGTCCGAAATATGCTGACATAACCAATTATAACAAGCTACAATAATCCAAACCAAGCCTTATAATGACAACTACAACAACCACACACATCCATCACAGCATTGCCGACAAGCCCCGTCCAAAGCGTCTTTTGGCGTTGGACATTCTGCGAGGTATCACCATCGCGGGAATGCTGCTGGTCAATAATCCCGGCTCGTGGGGACACATCTATGCCCCGCTCGAACATGCATCGTGGAACGGTCTGACACCTACGGATCTTGTCTTCCCGTTCTTTATGTTCATCATGGGCGTTTCGACCTATTTTTCACTTAAGAAATTCAACTTTCAACTCAGTGCTCACACTTTTGCCAAGATACTACGTCGCACCGTGGTCATATTCTTTATAGGTTTGTTCATTGCGTGGACCAGCCTGACGATGCGCGGATTTATAAATGACGATATGCCGTTGAGCGAAGCCATGTTCAACTTCGAACACCTGCGTATCCTCGGCGTCATGCCGCGTTTGGCTCTGTGCTACGGCATAGGTTCGCTGCTGGCTCTTGCCTTCGGACGTCGCCGACTGCCGTGGGCTATTGCCGGCATCATCGTGCTCTACGGCATCATATTGCTGGTAGGCAACGGCCTCGAATTCTCGGACAGCAACATCATCAGCCGTGTAGACCACGCCGTACTTGGCGAAACCCACATGTATCATGACACCGTCGACGGCGTCGAGCTGGCCTTTGATCCCGAAGGTCTGCTGAGTACACTGCCTGCCATAGCGCACATGCTCATAGGCTTTATCTGCGGCGGAATGATAATGTCTACAAAAGACAACACCGTGCGTATCAATAAACTATTCATCGTAGGCACGATACTCACCTTTACCGGCTTCCTGTTCAGCTACGGAATGCCTATCAACAAAAAAATCTGGTCGCCCACCTTTGTGCTCACCACCTGCGGACTTGCCGCCAGCTTCCTGGCCTTGCTTATATGGATGATAGACATCAAAGGCTACAAGCGCTGGTGCCGCTTCTTCGAGGTTTACGGTATCAATCCGCTGTTCCTTTACGTCTTCGGCTCGCTGTTGAGCATCTTCCTGGGCTTTATCAAGATACCTTATCAAGCGGCAGAAAGCGGTCTCATCTCCATCAAGGGCTGGCTTTATGAGGCCGTATTTACCCCCATGTGTTCCGGAGACGAGACTTTGGCTTCGCTGTGCTTTGCCTTGTGCTTCGTCATCTTTGTCTGGGCTGTAGGCCTTATCCTTTATCGAAACAAAATATACATTAAGATATGATCCTTATAGCAGATTGTGGAAGCACCAAAATCGATTGGTGCCTCGTCGAAAACTCGAAAGTAGTAAAACAAGTGTTTACCTGCGGCATGAATGCCATCATGTTGACGCAGGAAGAAATGGCGGCACGCATAGCCACCGAACTCGTACCCGAAATCAAGCAATATATACCCAAGGTTACGGCTGTATACTTTTATGGTGCCGGGTGCATCAACGAAGAAGTCTGCGCCAACGTTGCCGAGGCCATACGTGCCTCAGTATCCGCGCCTGTCATCGAGGTAGCTACCGACCTGTTGGCTGCTGCCCGCGCATTGTGCGGACGCTCGGCAGGTATAGCCTGTATCCTCGGTACCGGCAGCAATAGCTGCTACTACGATGGCGAAAAAATCTGTGACAACGTCTCACCCCTGGGTTATATCCTCGGCGATGAAGGCTCGGGCGCCGTTCTGGGCAAGCTGCTGCTGGGCGATGTACTCAAAAATCAGTTGCCCAAGGCCCTGTGCGAGAAGTTCCTCAAACAGTACGACCTGGACCGTATGACCATCATCCGTCGCGTCTACAAAGAGCCTCAGGGCAACCGTTTCATGGCTTCGGTGACCCCCTTCCTGATCCAAAACATCGAAGAACCTTCCATCCATCGTCTGGTGCTCAACTCGTTCAAGTCCTTCTTTGTACGCAATATTTGCCAGTATAAAGGCCACGACAAGCTCAGCGTCAACTTCATCGGCTCGATAGCCTACTACTATCGTGACGTCTTGACCGAAGCCGCTGCGGCCGTGGACTGCACCGTGGGCACTATCATCAAGAGCCCCATGGAAGGCCTCATCCGTTTCCACTCGATGCCTGCTTGAGCCGCGAGCGCAAGAGCTAACATCTACAACAAGCAACATTCACACAATACACATAATACACTTATGGCATTTGTAAAAATAAGCGAGCAACCCTCGCTTTACAACGACCTTGAGAAAAAGTCCGTAGGCGAAATCCTGCACGACATCAACAACGAAGACAAGAAAGTGGCCTTCGCAGTAGAGAAAGCCATACCTCAAATCGAGAAACTCGTCACAGAGATAGTCAGCCGTATGCGTCGAGGCGGACGTATATTCTATATGGGAGCCGGCACCAGCGGACGTCTCGGCGTACTCGATGCCAGTGAGATACCTCCCACATTCGGCATGGATTCCTCGTGGGTGGTCGGCATCATAGCCGGCGGCGACACCGCCCTGCGCAACCCGGTCGAAAACGCCGAAGATGACACCGAGCAAGGTTGGAAGGACCTTCAGGCTTTCGATATCAACGACCGCGACACCGTCATCGGCATTGCCGCCTCCGGCACGACACCTTACGTCATCGGAGCTATAAAGGCCGCCCGCGCACACGGTATTCTTACCGCAGCCATCACCTCCAACCCCGATGCGCCTGTCAGCGAAGCCGCCGACATCGCCATCGAAATGATTGTCGGTCCCGAATACGTCACCGGCAGCAGCCGTATGAAATCCGGTACGGGCCAAAAGATGATTTGCAATATGATCACTACCACTGTAATGATACAGATGGGACGTGTCAAGGGCAATAAGATGGTCAATATGCAGTTGTCCAACGCCAAGCTCGTAGACCGCGGCACACGTATGGTTGTCGAAGAACTCGGCTTGCCTTACGACGAGGCCAAGCGCCTGCTCCTGCTTCACGGCTCGGTCAAAGAAGCCGTGGACGCTTATCGTAAGCAGTAATAATGCTGTCGCTATGAAGATACGTACAATAGTCGCTATGGCTGCTTTTGCGGCCATAGCGCTACCTGCCGCCGCACAACATCAATGTCAGTGCTGCAACCGCGCATCGGTACCTGACACTGTGAAGTGCGCGCGTCTGCAATACTACATAGACACGCAGCATCAGAACAAATATACCGAATTGTGGGGACAGCGCGCCACCATCTTCGAGGCTTTGCCCGTAGACACAAACGATATTGTCATGCTGGGCAACTCGCTGACTCATGGATGCGAATGGCACGAACTACTGGGAATGCCCAATGTCCTCAATCGCGGCATCATCGGTGATGTCATCGAAGGTATACGCCTGCGTGTCGATCCTATCGTGGACGGACATCCCAAGAAAATTTTCCTGCTGTCAGGTGTCAATGATGTAAGCCACAATCTCAGTGCCGACAGTATCGCCGCCGCGATGGGCGAATTGATAGACTACATACGCACTCGCTCGCCTCAGACGCGCTTGTATGTGCAGTCGATGCTGCCCATCAACAACTCGTTCGGTCGATATAAAAACCTCAAAGACAAAGAACAGGTGATACGTGGTGCCAATGCTCTGGTTGCCGCTATGGCCAAGGACAAAGGCTTTACGTGGATAGATCTGTACACCGCTGTAGCCGACAAGGACGGCAACCTCCGCAAGGACCTCACCAATGACGGTCTGCACTTGCTTGCTCCCGGTTATCGCATTTGGGCAGATATCATCCGTCCGTATATCAACGAATAGCGCGTATCCGCACACAAAGCGGAACATGGAAATTACATTTACAGGGAGTGTACGCCGAAGCGTGCGCTCCCTGTAAGTATTTTGCCGTTATGAAGTTATACCGTTCGGCGTGCGCGACATTACACTCGGTCAGCGACGGGCGTTGACCGCGGCGCTGCGTGTGCCGAAGGCGAATGCCGTTGCACGCACCTCATGGCAATTGTCCGGAAGTGAAACGGGTGTGGTATATATCGGTGACGACTCGTTCGGGTCGGTGCCGTCGAGCGTGTAGCGCACTATCACTTCGGAGGATGTGGGGTAGGGACTATTGATGAACGCTGTATTGCCGTCTATGCGTATGCCCGGTTGGCGCAAATGCACATTCAGGCTCTGCGAAGCATAATAAGGCAGGTCGCGTGTGCCGACAATGGCATTGAATTGAGCCTCGGAGTACGTTGAGTCACAATTCCACGCACGTTCGGCAAGACCCAGAATTTTGGGCAAAAGATAGGTCTTGAGTTGGGCGGCGCTGCGCATGGTTTCGCCAAAGACATGGGCATTAAGGCCGATGACTTTGCCCGGACCCTTGTCCATAGCCGGGCATAACCGATGAGCATAGGCGTTGAACGCCAAAAACTCGTCCACGTATCCGCCCCAAGCCAACCCCGGTTCCTGCGGGTCGCGGCTGTATGCAAGGTCAAAGTACAAGTGGTTTACATTGCTCAATATGGCCGGAAATCCGGCAAGCACGACGCGGTCGGTGACGCCGTTGCTGCCTTGGCGCGACAGGGTACTCCAGCAGTTAACACCGCCAGTGATAGGCGCTATGGCTGTATTGTAGGCTTCGTCGTGGCCCAAAGCCACTTCCTGCCATCCGTGCATCGGTATGTGTCGAGCGGCCAGCATCGCAGCCACACGTTGTACATAATAGGCGTATACTTGGGTCTGAGTCTGCAGGTGCTCCCGCGCCTTAAGCCGAGTCACGGCCGCCGAGCCATCCCAAGCTCCGCGCGGCACCTCATCGCCCCCGATGTGTATGCCGATGAGCGGCACTCCCGCTTCGCTATACATTGATGCGATTTCGTCGATGATCTTTTCCATAAAGCGGTAAGTACCCTCCACGGCCGGGTTCATTATATTGTCGTGGAAAGCCTGTGCCGAGGTGTAGCGCGAGGTATCTCCGTCCTCGATAAGGCGGAATCTTTCATCGCCGCTATTGAGCCTACGGGCTTCCATAGCGCGTATGGCTGCACGTGCGTGTCCGGGTGATTCTATTTCAGGAACCACTTCAATGCCCATATTGTGAGCCGTGCGTATCAAGTCTATGAATTCCTCGCGTGTGTAGTAACCGTTGGAGGTGCCTGTATAGGTGCGCGGATTGCCGTCTCCGGTAAAAATCTGCTTGAGACATGAGCGTTCGTCCAATGTATATCCGCGGTGTGCACCCACGTCCGTCAGCTCGGGCAGTCCCGGAATTTCAAGGCGCCACGCTTCATCATCCGTGATGTGGAAATGCAAACGGTTGAGGTGATTAGACGCCATCAAAGCCAATACAACCTTCATCGTTTGCGGACGTTGGAAATTGCGTGCTATGTCTATCATCAGTCCTCGCCAAGGCATATCGGGCCAATCTTCAATGACTACGTCCGGTATTCGGCCGAGGCTGTCGCGACGGCTTAAAACCTTGGAATTAAATGCTATGTAATTAGCCCATTGACGGTCGGGGCGGCAGAAGATGGTGGCGCTGTCGCCATGTACCTCAATGCGGTAATAGTCCGGATTCTCGGGGTCTATGTCCACAAATCCCGGGATGTCTACGCGCGACATTGCACCGGGCTGTCCCGGGGTGACCTTCTTGTACGAAGGTATCACATCATAGAAGCCTGCAGTCCAATCCGTAACCATAGCCTCGTTGTGGCGGTATACTTCGGCAGCGTATTCGGTCATGTCGCGTTGCAGGGGCGTCAAAATACGTTCCACCGAATCGGTGGTTCCATCGGCGTTGACGCGGTGGAAGCCATCCGGCGCGTAGCTGATATTGACAAAACGTCCGCGAGTCTGTATTTCGAAAACCACACTATCCTCATCCTTAGGGTCGGCGTAGACATTCGTGGCCGGGCTGTCCGGGTTGTGTACCGCCAGTCTCGGCGACGCTATTGCGTAATAGCCCGGTACAAGTTCGATAAGTGTGTCTCGCGGATCGGTCAAGCGCATAGAACGCGCAAACTGATTGAAGCATAGACGCGGAAAATTGAGATTGCCACGCACAACCAACCGTTGGATATAATACGGGCGAGAGGCGCTATCGGTTCCTTCATGGGTGATACTCCAGTGTACGGAAGTCAGTGCTTGAGTCGTATGAGAATCCGCGGCATCGGCGCTTATGGTTGTAGCGGCGGTGTTCATGGCGGTGGTGCCGACCAATGTGACCGAGGCGGCCAAGACGGCAATCATTGAGGTATGGAATTTCATATCTAATTATGTCGAATTTATGTGTTTAGATGGTTCGGCCGAGAGTCGGCGGTTCGAGTCGTGTCAATTAAGGTACAGCGGCACGCAGCGCATCATATAGTCGCGGGCGACATCCCAAGGCACGTATAGGCTCATACGTTCGCCCGGCAGAGTGACGGGCTTCTCGTTGACATCGAAGCGTACATAGTAGCGACCCGAGCGTTTGGCCTTGAAAAGCACAATCTGGAGGTTGGCGGCCATCGGTACAACGTCGAAGTCGCGCCAATGCAAGGCCACGGTGTCAAAATAATTGGTCATATAATAGCACCCGGGCAGGCGCAACAGTGATAGCAACGGCATCAGCGTCTCGGCATGTCCGAAACGAAGGTCGGCCACCACACCGTCGGCACTGCGGCTGTCCGTAGCCAGGTCGGTGGTGCGTATGATGTCCATCAGCAGTGTTCCGGCCATGTCTGCGGGTACGGAGGATACCGTAGAGGCAGTATATTGCAGGTATTGACGTAGGTTGAAGCACGACCACAGAGCGTTATATTCCGCCTCGGTGAAGAAGCGTGAAGCATCACATTCGATTTCCATGGCAGCCATGCCTGCAATGACATAGTACTCGGTGATAGCCAGTTCGCGAGCTTGTTCAGTGCCGCCGAAAGGATAATCGCGACCCAAGACGCGGGTGATGGCTGTCAGTGGACAATACTGCTCGAAATAGGCCATGTATGTCGGTTCCCAAAGCCTGTCGCTGCGGAAATGTTGATAGTCCTCGTTGGTGTCGAAAGGCCGTACGAGATTCGAGTTTAGGCGTCCCGAGTTGGAGGATATCTCCAGTCGGTTGTTCATACGCGACATCTGGTGCAGGAAGCAGAACATACTCATCATCGAGCGTGGCGAATAGGACGACAATGCACGTACGTGCGCTCCGTCTTTGAATAGATTGCTATAGCGGCGAATCATTCGTGTGGCAATGGATCTCTGTTCGGCCATGCCTAACGAATCGAGGGCGCCCCAGCGACCTTGAGATGCAGCCATAGCCTGCTCGGTGAGCGCCAGCAATTCGCGTCCCGTAGGTGTCAGCAACCCCAGCGAATCGCTATGCAGCAGTGCCCGGTGCAACGTCTTGCACGAGGACGCCGATGCCGGATAGCGCGAGCCATGTCGTCCGACGTGGTCGATGTGTACGGCTATGAGGCTGTCCGGGGTGACGACGTCGGCGACTTTGGTCGGATAGGGGGTCAGTGACCCTTGGCATTGGGTTGAAGTATATTTTGTGGCCATAGGGTCGGTGGCCGAGGCCGTGCCGACTCCGAGGAGGATGCAGAGGATTGCAAGCAAATTTTTGCGCAATATGCTGTATGATGTCATAGCGAATTTGGTTGTGAGGTCAAGTATTCGTATCTTTGGCGTAAAATTACGAATAATTTATGGATAACGCACACACCACAGCCAATAAATCATCCGTGGACGGCGCTTCCGATGCGCGTGTACAAGCCGTCGAATTATATCGCCGGGGCCGTCGCGCATGGCAGCACGGCGACCGAGCCGCCGCCATCACTGCATACGAACGTTCGGCGGCTCTTGACCCCGAAGGTCCGGGCGCTACAGCCCTTGAAATGACACGCGATATTATGGATTTTTATGATACCAATCAGTTCAATCCCTGATTGTTGCAGTATAAAGTCGTTGATGATAGTGTAATATACTACGGTATAGGGCAATTGCTGTGATAAGGGTGCGTCGGTGCGCTGCCGATGCCCGAATACCGCTGCACGTGCGAAAAACCATAATGCACCCTCGTGCGTTGAAATAGTGTCAAACATCTAATTTACACACTATGGACAACAGCACACACAATGGATGCGCACGCAGCGCAACCAAGAGTTCCTGCCACAAAGAAACAGATGCCAAATGCGCACTCGCCGGCGTATTTCGCCTCGCCGGTGTATTCGACTATGATCGATATAAGGCCGTAAAACACACAATACTATCTAATGACCACGGCCGTGTCTTAATGCTCGTCGTCCCTGCGGGACATGAGGTGACCACGCATAGCGTCAATGCCGATGTTATGGTACATGTGGTCGAAGGCGAGATGCGTTTCACGCTTGAAGGTCGCGAGTATCCTATGCACGATGGAGATGCCATCAGAATGTCTCCCGGACAACGACACTCGCTATATGCCGTCACCGACTTCAAGGCCGTAGTGACGCAACTCTTGTGCCCGGACGAGGTGGAAGACTGACGTCAGGCATCCGCGCAATCATTCGCCGAAGACGTGGAGTCTGTCGGACGAATTCTACAAAGCGTGGCCTGCGATGATATGTTTTAGCGAAATCGAGCAGCCCAGCGAGGTCTTGAAGCGCTCAAGGCCTTCGTTGGGTATGCCGTGGTGCGTCCCCGGCCCGAGGTCGATAGTAGATATGCCGAGCGTGGCGTAGTGCAGGCTGATGGCGTGGTCCATCCAATTGGTGACACGCAGCGGGCGAGCCTCGGCGGTGTCACCCCAGTTAATCATCTGCACAATATGCGGTGCCGTATGCTGGTAGTAGGCCGCCGCCGCAGGAATATCCTCATCCATCACCATAAAAAAATCCATGGGTATGGTTCGTGCTGTAGCCAGCACTTGGTCGCGCGTCATAGCCATTTCGTAGCCCAGTTGACGATGGTGCTCGGCGATGAGGTCGTACACTGCCCCGGCATCGGCATCGGTGATTAGGGCAAAAGAACCGTGGTTCTCGGCTTTGCGAAGGTTGCGACGTGCCACGGACGTCAGTTGTGACTGTACCGGATGAGCGTAATTTCGGTCGCAAAATAATTCGTGGCCCTGAGCTCCGAAGACTTCGGCTGCGGCATGTATCAGTGCCGGAGCGTAGAACTCGGGAGGCAGCACCATCCGCCACTTCCCATGCGCCTCCGTGTCTACGTATCCGGCAATTGCGCGCAAAGTCTGTAATGACACGGGCATATCTGCACGGGACATCGAACACAACGCGTAAGGCGCTGAGAACGGAGCATTCCAAGTGCCGTCTTCGTCCTTGCCCCACGTCATGCCAACGGTATTGCCGTCCTCGTCCGTGGCCAGAATGTACATTGTGCCGTATGCGGCGCTTACCGTACGGGCAAAGTCGGCGCTGTCGTATACTGTCGCCGGATGCGGGACAGTACTGTAGTATGTTTCGCGGTCAACGATGTCGAGGTGTACTGCCATCTTTCGGAAGGTTTTGGGGTAGGGGTGTAGGCTCGGTGTTCACCCCTTGGCCGGTACGGGGCGGAAAATGCGATATTCGATGTCGGATGCGGCAGCGTATTGCGTCAGCAGCCGCGAGGCATACTCGGCGAGTTCGTCGGCAGGCATTTCGTGGCCATATAAATTGGCGACCATAAATAGGTGCTGAGTCGATTCGGGACGTATTGCCGTACGCGCGTTGTCGCTTGTAGGAGTGGCTATACCTCCGACTTCGTCACGTAATACCGGAAGCCCGGCGATATTGAGCGGTCCGCGGTGTACGGCCTCATACGGCTCGCCCTCGCGTCCGACGCCGAGGCGCAGAGTGTGTCCGACGATGCGGTCGCTGTCGAAGGCACCTATGGAGTGTCCCGAAGCTATAGACAACAAATTGACAAGGTCCACGACATTGCTGACGCGATAAAGGCCGTCGCCGCGCACTATGCGTCGGCACATGGCTTCGGTGCTTGGGCGATAGCGATTAGGGTCTTTGCCCAACGCTTTGTAGGCTGTGCGCGTGGTTGCAATGCCGGGGCGTTTGTTTACCATAGGCATTTCGTAAGACGATGCTATGCGTGCAGCTACGGTTTGAATCTCGTTCCACAATGCATCGCAAGTGGGCGCATCGGTGATATCGGCACTCAGGGCCAGTAGCGTCAGGTCGGGAGTTTTCTCGGCAAATATGTCGTCAAAGGTTATGTCAAACATCTTATGAATATATTTTTGCGAAGTACGGCGTAAGGCTGAAAAAACGTTGCTGCATACCGGAACTATCCGGCGTGTCAACGATAGTTCTCGGCAATCTGTCTCACGCTATTGAGTATGTCTATATCGGTTTGTGTCAACTCGATACCGCGTCGAGCCATCATCTTGGAGGCCGTGTCAAAGAAACGCTGCATCGTCACTTCGGTATAACCTTGGGGCGAGCCTTCGAGGAAGGATGCCAGGAATGGACGCGGGAAGCCGCTGCCGTGGATGTTTACGCCCACGCCCAGAACCGTGGCCGTATTGAGCATAGTGTTGACCCCGGCTTTGCAGAAGTCGGCCATGATGACCCCGCAGAATTGCAACCCGGTACGAAGAAAACGTCGACGAGGGTAGTTCCACAGTTTGATTTCGGTGTAGTCGTTCTTGAGGTTAGATGCCGAGCATCCGCCTCCGATATTGCACCATTGGCCTATGACGGCGTTGCCCAAGAAGCCGTCATGTGCCTTATTCGAATAGGAATGCATAACCACATTATTGAGCTCGCCGCCGACTTTGCACCACGGGCCGATGGTGGTATCGCCATAGACGCGAGCACCCATATTGACAACGGCGTGGTCGCACACGGCCACAGGACCGCGGAGACAACTGCCCTCCATGACCGTTGCTCCGTGTCCGATGTATATCGGGCCGTGCATGGTATTGAGCGTGCATCCCTCGACAAATTCGGCGTCATCCTCCACGAAGACGTCCTCGCGGCGACCTATCACGGTGACGGTATCGCTCAATGGTGCCGAGGTGCGTCCGGCGGTGATTGCCTCGAAGTCTTCGCGCAACACTTCGCCGTTGAGGCCGAAAATGTCGTACAGAAAAGATATGCAGCGCGTACGACCCTCCAACTGGATGCTTGGAGCGTTGGATGTTCCTCCGCGCCATGCGATAGGGGCGCTGTCCTCGCCGAAGACCGCTTGGCCGGGTTGCAGGTTGAGGGTTACTCGCACCAATTCGGCTGTGGGAATGATGTCGCCGCGCACATACACTACCTCGGAGTTGTCGATATTGTCCGGACATGCCGGATATTTGGGCCGTAGATAGTCTACTGTTTGCCAATAGAAATTGGCGTTCGGACAGGCCATGCGCCAGCGTTGGTCGATGGTGAATATTCCCACGCGGAGATCGCTGACCGGGCGTGTGTATGTCAGTGGCAGCAGGTTGTCGTGCGTTTCGCGAGGATCTACAAGTATGATGTTGGTTGCCATGATGATATCTTTTGTACAGTGGAAAGAAAGGTACTCTGTATCAGTCGAATGAGATGTTGATGTCTGAAAAGATTCGGGCGGTAAATAATGTATCGGACCTTTGAGACGGCATTTTTATGGTTACAAAAGGCTGAGGATGTCGTCCGGCGAATCGACTACGTGATCCGCACCGGCTCCCGATAGTTCGGAACGTGTCCTGAAACCCCAAGAGACGCCCACGCTTTCGACGCCTGCGCGTTGAGCCGTTTCCATATCCACGGCGCTGTCGCCCACGTATAATACGTTGTCTTTGGGTGTGGGATGAGCGTTGAGGGCCATGAATACTATCGATGGGTCGGGTTTGACCGGAACATTTTCTTGATGTCCGAGCACGGCTACCCACGGCAATTGGCCGAAGAAATGGCTTATCAGATGGGTAACGGCGCGTTGGTACTTGTTGGAGGTGACGGCAGTGGCTATGCCTCGGGCTGCCAGTTCGTCCAGGAGGTCGGAGATGCCGGGATATATGGTGGTACGGTCGGTGCAATGCACGTCATAGTATTCCAGGAAGTGGCATCGCATGGCCTCGACCATACGCGTGGTACGCATATCCTCGGGCAAGGCACGTTCCAGCAGCTTGGTGACGCCGTTGCCCACCATATAGTTGTATGCCGTGATAGGGTGGGTGGCATATCCCAGTTGTTCGAGCGCGTAGTTGGTGGCATCGGCGAGGTCGGCGATTGTATCCAGTAACGTTCCGTCAAGGTCAAAAATTACGTATTGTTTCATAATAGTCTGTTTCCAAAAGATAGAATGTCGGGCGTGGAGGCTCGGTTTATATGGCCGTAAGCCCGTAGAGATGTGTATTAGGCATCAGAACTTGCGTCTTGTACGCCGAAAGATTTGACCTGTCAGAACGGGTAGCCCACGGCAAAATGGAAGGTGGCGTCACGTCCCCAGCGTGGATGTATCAGAGGCCATTCCACCTGTCCCATAGCGGGGTTGTGTGCCTTCATACCAAGGTCGAAGCGCAGCAGGAAGTACGTAAAGTCCATGCGTATGCCTGCGCCGTAAGACAGCGCTATTTGTCGGTAGAACTTGTCGAATTTGAAAGTTCCTCCGGGTTGGTTTTCGTAGGTCTTGATGGTCCAAATATTTCCGGCATCAACAAATAATGCACCCTCGAATACCCAAAACAATCGTGCGCGGTATTCAAGGCTCAGGTCCAGTCGTATATCTCCGCATTGGTTGATGAAGTCGATTACATCGTTGCGTGCGTCGTATGCTCCCGGGCCGAGTGTACGTGCGCTCCAGCCGCGTACGCTGTTGGCGCCGCCTGCATAGAAGCGTTTCTCGAAGGGTATGGCCGAGGAGTTGCCGTAGGGATATCCGATGCCTACTCCTGCGTGTACGGCCAAGGCGTTGCGTGCATTAAAGTTGCGCGTGTACGTGAAGTCGGTTTCGCCTTTGACGTATTGGGCATATTGTATACCGAAGATTTTGTATGCCTCGTTGGACTTTTTCTGCCCGAGCATTGACGAGAATGCATATAGGAGGTTGCCGGCCATTTCGGCGGAAGCGCGGAAAGTGGTGACCGACGGTTGTATCACAAACGAATTGAGTGTGGCCGTGGGTATACGACGGTTGGTCTTATAGAATGTATAGCCCAATCGCATGATGAAGTGGTCCTCGTAGCTGTAGCGCAGCAATGGATTGGTGGGTGCTATTTGGTCGATGAAATTGAGTGTGGACTGGGGAAGGTAGACGTAGTTGATGTCCACCAAGTCGAGGGTTCGGCGCTGGTTGAAGCCTCCCTGTTGTTTGTCCCATTTGTATTTCCATGCACCGCCGGCGATGACGCGTGTATACTCGGGACGCTCCTGATAGTTAAGTGATAAAGCAAATTCGGTGCTTGCCTTGTTGCGGCGTTTGAAGTCGCGAGACAGCAACGGTGCCTTGAATTTGGGGAATGTGATGCCCACCTCGCCGGCATATTCGGTATATCGGTTATTGATAAGTCCGTCAAAATTGCCGGAGAGGCTCTCGTAGGCTGTACGCAGTTTTACGGTCAGCAGTTCGCTGCCGTGCGCAAGGTTGCGATGCTGATAGGTAAGACCTACACCGAAACCTAAGTCTCCTTCCGAGTTGGTGCCTTCCAGTTCGAGGGTGATATTCTGTTTCTTGTTGCGCGACAGCAAAACGTAGGCGTCCATCCAAATTTCTTCGCTGTCATCGGCCTTGATGGCGGTCACGGGACGCATTTCGATATTTATAAACTTGAGTATGCCCAAGCGTGCCATTGCGGCATAAGTTTGGTCTACTTGCGAGGCGTTATAGGGCTTGCCCGGCACGATATAGCAGTTTTCCTCAAGTACTCCCGGACGTATGTATCGGTCGGCACCGTATATGACGGCCATACCGGGTGTATCTTGAATTGTGTCGCTGCGGACAGTATTGCTGTCGCCGTCTTTGCGTGGGTTGTAATCCGTGACAAAGTATACCTGACGTATCATAAAGCGGCGATGACGCGGTGCGGGTGCGTCCGGGTCTATACCGTCGGGATGCTCGGGGGTCGGCGCCGCATGTATCATTCGCGGCTGTTGAATGGTCATAGTCAGGTCTACGGCCATCGAACCGGGCACGGTGTCTGCGATAAATGTGATAAATTCCTTATTGAAAGCGTAATATCCGTGATTGCGCAATATCGAGGTGATGCGCGTGCGTTCGCTGTCGAGGTATGTGCGATCCAGGGCCATGCCCGGGGCGATGTTGGGCTTGGCTGCTGTGTCAGATTGGAGGATGGTGCGAATTTCGTCATCTTCGCACTCCATGGTCACTGTGGCTATGGTGTGAGCTGTGCCCGGGTAAAGACTGTAACGCACTTGCATTTTGTTGTGCTTTTTGCCGCAAGTGATTGTATCGACGGTTACTGCGGCGTTTAGATATCCCTTATTGACGAGGGCTTGTCTAAGCTGTCGTGCCGAGACCTCGGTCAATTGTCGATCGTATAATACGGGAGCTTCGCCTATACGTCTGAGCCAACGATTCCACCAGTGGGTGGTGTCGTTACCGGACATATTGTAGATGCCGAGTTGCATCTTTGCGCAGCCCAAGACTTTATGGTTTGGCTGCTGGCGCAGGTAGTTGAGCAGTTCGCGAGTGTTGATGTCTCGATATTGTTCCTTGGCGTTGATGCTGTCGCCGGGTTCGACGATGACAATTTCGGCTTTGTCCAGCAGTTTGCGTCCTTCGGGAACATGTCGCGTGCTGCTGCACGAATTCAAAGCCGATGCCAGAGTGCAGGACACCAAAGCAGCGGCCGACATATATGCCAGCTTATTCCATAGCTTTTTCACATGGCAAAGATACGAAAAAATCGGCAAATGCAGCCCTGATAATCGTAATAGCCGTTTTGGCGATAACACAAAAGGCATAATACAAAATAAGGGGCGAAGCCTTGCGGCTCCGCCCCTTATTGGGGAGGGTATGGAATTCAAAAGCGAATCTTAGTTAGCTAATTTGAATTGAACGGGGAGGTGATATGTCACGCGGACGGGCTGGCCGTTGTTACGACCGGGAGTCCAGCGAGGCATTTTGCGGATGACGCGTGCAGCTTCGGCATCGAGTGCGGGGTGTTTGCCGCGGACGACTTGAACATGCGAGATGCTACCGTCTTTTTCGACGATGAATTGTACGGTCACTTTGCCTTGTACGCCTTCTTCCGAAGCGGCTGCAGGATAAATGATGTTATCGTTGAGCCATTTGTACATGGCGGCGTCACCACCGGGGAACGAGGGTTTCTGTTCAACCATTGCCATACTTACGGGGCCTTCGTCTTTGGGCTTCTCCACGGGCTTAACTTCGACGACTTCCTTGACTACGCGGTCGCGGTTGATGTCTTCTACGCCTTTGTGGTCGTCAGCACCTAATTGAGCGGTGTTTTCAAGCACTTGCTCTTGGTCCTTGACTTCGCGGTCCTTGTCGACTTTATCCACAATCATTACTTCGGTCACGGCCTGAGTAGCGGCAACTTCTTCTTCGGCCTGAACCTCCTCGGGCTTTTGCTCGGGGATGTCCATCTGATCTTCCTCTTCGGGAACATCTTCGGGAGCCATGACAACTTCTTCCTGCTCGTTCTTGGCGTTGACGTCTTCGTCAGCGCTCTTGAACACGCCGGTCATCACCATGATGATAGCTGTCAGAATGAGTGCCAGTACGATGAGTACGGACAGAAGGGCTTTGGTGTGTCGCTTGACGGAGGTTGCGCGCAGTTGGTATGCGCCGTACTCCTTGTTTTTGCCATCGAATACGATGTCACACCATTCTTTTGATGAAAGATCTACATCTTTTGCCATTTTTCTTTTGTGTTAATTGGTTAGTAATATAGAACTTTAATCATTATTTACGTACATTGGGACGGATAACGGTCTTGCCGGTAGCCTTCTCGTAGTTTCGCAACAGTGTAGTATCTGTACGGTCGGGCATCTGAATTGAATACTTGCGTATTTGGTTCAGGTTGAGTTCGTCGATAGCGTTTACCAGGGCTTCGTAGGTAGCGTTGGGACCCGGCTTGATAATGACCACGGGATGTTTGAGGTTTTCGTTCGTGGCGTTCTCTTTTGCTTTTTCGGCGAATTGTTCATCTGTGATTTTCTTAGCCTTGTAGTCGGCTTTGAGTTGATCATAGATGTCCATAGCCTCTTTATGGCGTTGGTAGAGGATTTCGCGGATACCTTGGCGTTTGCCACCGGGAGCATTTCCGATAAAGTGGGCGACTTTGATGCAGCCCTTTGTACCGGAGATGTTGACGGTGTCGGGGAGACCTTCGTAGTAGTATATGTCGTGCAGGGTGTTGCCGTTTTCGTCTACTGCAGGTAATCCGTTGGATTTGTACTCTGTATCCAGGATCAGGGATATTGCGTCGTCAGCCTTGGCCTGGTTCTTCTGTTCGTCCTTGATGCGTTGGTCGTTGGACGGCAGTAGAATTTGGAGGGTCTGACTCTTGATCATGGTGGTACAGAGCATGAAGAATGTAATCAGAAGCATGTTCATGTCGACCATAGGAGTAAAGTCCACATGGATAGACATCTTCTTTTGGGCGCCTTTCTTTTTCTTTCCGTCGCCGCTTGATGGATCTATTTGTGCCATTGTTGTTCTTTACTTTTATGGTTATTCGGCAGATTCGGACTTGAGTGCTGTCATAAGGGTGAACTTATTGAGACCCATTGTCTGAAGGTTGTCGAAAACGCGGTGAATGGTCGTGAAGGGGGTGTCTTTATCCGCCTTGACGGATATGGCACGGCCTTGGAACACTGAATTATAAAGGATATCGGCATCGCGGACGGCTTCGGCGCCGTTTTTGCCTTCGGCATCAAGCTGGCCGATTTTGTCGTTACGGCCGTCTTGAGCTACGTTGGCCAACGCCCACATCCAGATTTGGAATTCGTTGAGGGCGCCGTTCTTGTCCTTGTTGCCATTGATGGGTATGCCGACGTTGGGGTTGGTGAGTTCGCCCAAGAATTTATCACGCTTTGAGGTCTCCATGGACAGCACTTGGGGAAGTGCTTGGAAGGGGACGCCTAGCATGTTTGTTTTCTTGAACGCGTTTACTTGATCGGCATTGAGCGTGACTGTGTTCTTGGGGTGAAGCTTGTTGTACTTATCTACTGCGTATAACAGGACTTTCTCGCGGAGAGTTTCGCTGGGAATGACGGAGTCACCGGCGAAGGAGAGGAAAATCTTGCCTTCGACCTGGGTGGGGTCAGCCAATTTGCCCGACTTGTCTTCGCTGGAGACCAGGATGGTCACCAAGTCCTTTACGGGTACCTTCTCTTCGGATACGGACGAGGGAGTGTATACTATTGTCGGTTCTTTTTGCAAGAAGGTAGATGTCAACATGAAGAAAGTAAGCAAAAGAACGGTCACGTCACTCATCGCGGTCATGTCGATGAGCGTGCTCTTTCTTTTAATTTTTACTTTTCCCATATTTACTTAGTTTTAGTGGTGTTAGTGTTATTAACTGCCTTGTTAAGCAAACAGGGGATTAGTGAGTGGTCTGGAATGTTTGAACAATCGAGAAGCCGATTTCGTCGATGGCGTAGGTGAGGTTATCGATCTTGTTGGTGAAGAAGTTGTAGGAGATAACGGCGCATGCACCGGTTGCGATACCGAAGGCGGTGTTGATAAGGGCCTCGGAGATACCGGTGGAGAGTTCGGTGGAGTCAGGAGCACCGGATTGAGCAAGAGCCTGGAAGGACTTGATCATACCGAGCACGGTACCGAGAAGACCGATAAGAGTACCGAGAGTGGTCATGGTTGCGACGATGGGGAGGTTCTGGGTCAGCGAAGGCATTTCCAGAGCGGTAGCTTCTTCGAGGGCTTTCTGGATGGTCAGCACTTTCTGCTCTTTGGTGAGTTCGGTGTTCTTGTCCATTTCCTCGTAGCTTACGAGAGCGGCGTTAACGACAGCGGCAACAGAACCTTTCTGCTTTTTGCAGAGTTCCTTTGCAGCGGCGATGTCTTTCTTAGCGAGGCATTTCTTAACGTTAGCGACGAATTTGTCGACGCTGCCTTTACCCTTGGCTGCGCTGAGGGCGATAGCACGTTCAACGGAGATAACGATCACGGTAAGGAAGAGGGTCTGCAGCAGAGGCACGATGAAACCGCCTTTGTATACGGTACCCCAGAGATCCAGGGGATGACCGTCTTCGTCGAAGTGCATATCGTTGCCGAACCAGAAGATGAAGAGGCATACGGCTACGATGAAGCAGGCGATGATCACCCAGAAGGCATTCTTGATGCCGGGGACATTAGCTTTTTGCGAATCTTTTTTCGCAGCGGGCTTTGCAGCGGGTTTAACGGGAGCTGCAACGTTGGGCTTTTGAGTTTCCATAATTTTTTTGGATGAAAGTTTTTAGAATGTTTTGGTGTTGGATGTATTTTTAGTTTGTTCTTTGACGAAAGATATGTTTTTCCGCCTTGGATTGTATATAGTCGCTATGTGCAGTTTTGTGTGTGATACAGTGTGTGTTAGACTTTATACGGCAGTGCCGGATGTCCGACAATGCCTCTCTGAAAAGTATATTAACCTCGCAAAATTAATGGTTTGTTTCGGATTGGCAAAACATTTTGCGGTGAAAATTCGTTGTTCTGCTTATTTGCACAACGGTATATCGGCTGTTTTTATTGCCTTTTGAAATATGCAAATGCCGTTTGTCGTGCGCAATTTGCCTTCATAGGATTTTTTAACGCGCCAATTCTGAAAAAATGTTTAATAATCCAAATAAATGGTGTACTTTTGTCTGCATTTTATGCGGCGGTGCCACCTCTCCGGCAATCGGTGCTGCTGCATCAAAACAGGGCTCTCGATGCAAGCCCGGCTTTTTAATGTATTTAGAGAAAAAATGGAATTAAAAATCAAACGAGGAACAGACCTACGCCTGGCCGGCGCCGTGACCGATGTCGCAACGGTGTCCGAGGTGTCCGGCGTGTACTCGGTTGCGGTAATCCCGGATGACTTTCCGGGCTTTGTACCGAAGGCTGCGGTTAATGCCGGGGATACGGTCAAAGCCGGCACTCCGATATTATATGATAAGTATAATCCGCAAGTTGTGCTTGTATCGCCTGTGGCCGGGGTGGTACGAGATGTAGAGCGCGGTGCCCGACGCAAAATCGAGCGCGTCGTTGTTGACGCGGCCGACACCGCCGACTCGGAGACCTTTGACGTCTCGTCGCGCGAGCCTGCCGAAATCGCGGCTACGCTGTGCCGCAGCGGACTATGGGCGTGGATGCGTCAGCGTCCCTACGACATCGTACCTTCGCCGCAAGTGCGTGCTCGCGATATATTTGTCTCGGCTGTAGATTCGGCACCTTTGGAGCCGCAAAGGGTTTATAGCGAAACCGATACGGCTGATATGGCCACGGGCGTGGAGGTGCTCTCCCATCTCACCGACGGACATATATATATAGGACGTCGTGCCGGGATGCTCGGCGATATTGCCGGAGCCGTAATGGTGGACGTGCGCGGGCCTCATCCCGCCGGCCTTTGCGGTGTCCTTGCCGCCAATATCGCGCCCGTAAACAAGGGTGAAACCATTTGGACGCTCTCGGCGGATATACTGCGCCGAATAGGCACGCTTTATCGCACGGGTAAGGTTGACTTCACAGCTGTCGTTGCCTTGGCCGGAGCCGAGGTTAAGCATCCGCAGATGCTGCGCACGATAGTGGGTGCTGCCGTCGCTCCGGTACTGGAAGGCCGACTTGCCGAAGCCGACCATCACCAACGTGTCATCAGCGGCAATGTCTTGACTGGCATCAAAACAGATGCCGTCGACGGATACCTGCATTATCCCTACCGTCAGATTACCGTCATTCCCGAGGGAGATGATGTAGACGAATTCATGGGCTGGGCTTCGCTGTCGCCGCGTAAGATGAGTGTCAGTACGTCTTTCCCCGGACGATTGTGCGGACGCCGCCTTTTCGATCCGGATGCTCGTATTCTCGGCGGGCGACGTGCTATGATTATGTCCGGCGAGATAGATCGCGTGTTGCCTATGGATATTCTGGGCGAATATCTGATTAAGGCCATTAACGCTCGCGACATTGACGCGATGGAAAATCTGGGTATATACGAGGTGGCGCCCGAGGACTTCGCATTGGCCGAATGTCTGGACTCGTCCAAAGAGCCGTTGCAGCAGATAGTACGTGACGGTCTCGACTACATGCGCCGCGAGGTGTGACGTCAAATATATAATGTAAAGAAACAGCTGACACTATAATGAAAGCATTGAAAAGATTTATGGAGCGTATCCGTCCGACCTTCGAAGAGGGTGGACGCCTGCACGCTTTCCGCTCGGTATATGAGGGCATGGACACCTTCCTGTTCACGCCGCGACAGACGGCGGCAGCACGTGGTGCGCAGATACACGATGCCCTTGACAGCAAGCGAATAATGACCATAGTGATTGTCGCGTTGCTGCCGTGTTTCTTTTTCGGAATGTACAATACCGGTTATCAGCATTGGCTGGCCGCCGGAGCGACATCGTTCCCGTTTCCGGAAATGATGCTCTACGGTTTCTTGGCTATACTTCCCTGCGTGGTTGTGACTTACGCTGTAGGCTTGGGTATCGAATTTGCCTTTGCTCAATGGCGAGGCGAGGAGATTCAAGAAGGCTTCCTTGTGACCGGGTTGATGATTCCGCTGATTTTGCCCGTAGGCACACCCGTATGGATGGTGGCCGTGGCCACGGCCTTTGCCGTGATTTTTGCCAAGGAAGTCTTTGGCGGCACGGGTTACAATATCTTCAACGTAGCATTGGTGGCGCGAGCTTTCCTGTTCTTTGCCTATCCGGCACAGATGTCCGGCGACAGCGTCTTTGTGTCGCACGGGTCGATGCTCGGTGTGGGTGAAGCTCTTGCAGATGGCTTCAGTTGTGCCACACCTCTGGGACAGATAGCCTCGGCTACCGGCAGCGATTTTGCCTTGCAAGGCGTAAACGGTGCGCCCATATCCTCATGGGATGCCTTTCTCGGCCTTATACCCGGCAGCTTCGGCGAGACCTCGGTGCTGTGCATCCTTATAGGTGCGGCGGTGTTGCTGCTGACACGTGTGGCCTCGTGGCGCATTATGCTCAGTGTGGCGCTTGGCGGTTTGGCTATGGGCTGGCTTGCCAACGTGTGCGCCACCCCGACGTACCCGGCTTCCTATCTGTCTCCGGTTGACCAGTTGCTCTTCGGCGGCTTTGCATTTGCAGCCGTATTTATGGCTACCGACCCGGTGACAGCGGCGCGTACGCGTAAAGGCCAGTATGTCTACGGATTTCTTATAGGCGTAATTGCGGTGTTGATACGTACTTACAATGCCGGTTATCCTGAGGGTGCGATGCTTGCAGTACTGCTGATGAATGCATTTGCGCCTCTGATAGACTACTTTGTGGTACAAGCCAATATCCGTCGTCGCCGTCGTCGCTCCATCACACACAAAACACTACAAGGCAATGAATAAAAATAGCAATACATATACGGTCATATATATCAGCTGCATCGTCGTAGCCGTGGGCGCCGTCTTGGCCTTGGCCGCCATGGTACTTAAGCCCCTGCAGCAGCGCAATGCCGATGCGGACAAGATGAAGCAAATCCTTGCGTCCGTGCATATTACTCCGGCTGAAGATAGTGTGGTAGAAGACTTCGGTCGATACATTACGGCGCAGTACGTGGTCAATACCCGTGGCGAAGTCGTGGGCACAGATGCCTTCGGCGTGGACGTATCTGCGCAGACCAAAATTGCGGATGCCACCCAACGGCAACTACCTATATACGAATGTACGCTCTCCGATGGTGAGACCAAATATATCATCCCCGCATACGGCGCCGGGCTATGGGGTCCCATTTGGGGGTACATAGCACTTGATGCCGACGGCTCGACGGTATATGGCGCATACTTCAGCCATCAGGGTGAGACCCCGGGTCTCGGAGCAGAGATACAAGAGCCGTGGTTCTCGGCCCAATTCAATGGTAAGCAGTTGTTTCATGGCGACAATTTCGCTCCGATACAAGTGCTGAAGAAAGGGCGCAAGCCTACCGGCGGAGCCGATTATGTAGACGCCGTTTCGGGCGGTACAATCACCAGCAAGGGCGTCTCGGCGATGCTTGACGACTGTCTGCGTCCCTACAAAGTTTACTTAGAATCGCTACGTGACAAATAACAGAAGCTATGCCTAAGACAGATTATAAAGCGATATTCTTCAATCCTTTCTCCAAGAACAACCCCGTAATAGTTCAGGTGTTGGGCATTTGCTCGACACTGGCCGTGACCGCTAAGCTCGAACCGGCGATAGTCATGGGACTGTCAGTGATAGTCGTGCTTGCATTCAGCAATGTCATAATATCACTGATACGTAATACAATACCCACCAATATTCGCATCATCGTCCAATTGGTAGTGGTGGCGGCCCTTGTCATTGTAGTCAACCAATTCCTTGTGGCTTATGAATACGATGTCAGTCGTCAACTTTCGGTATTTATAGGACTGATAATCACCAACTGCATACTTATGGGACGCCTCGAAGCCTTTGCCATGGGCAACGGTCCGTGGCCGTCGTTCCTTGACGGTGTAGGCAACGGCATAGGCTATGCCATCATCCTCGCCATAGTGGGCTTTTTCCGCGAGTTACTCGGTAGCGGCACCCTCTTTGGCGTGCAGGTAGTGCCTCAGTGGTGCTACGACCATGGATATGTAAACAACGGCTTGATGATTCTGCCGCCGATGGCGTTGATATTGGTAGCCGTAATCATTTGGATACACCGCAGCCGCAATAAAGACTTGCAGGAATCCTGAAATAAAACACTCACACTGAGAACACAATGGAAAATTTCAATCTGTTTATACGGTCGATATTTATCGACAATATGATATTTGCCTATTTCCTTGGCATGTGCTCCTTTCTTGTGGTGAGCAAAAATGTTAAGACCGCCTTCGGACTGGGCATTGCCGTAACCTTTATGCTGGCGGTCACTCTGCCTGTCAATTATCTTCTTGAGACGTACGTCCTCAAGGCCGGAGCTTTGGCTTGGCTTGGCCCGGAGTATGCAGATGTAGACCTGAGCTTTTTGTCGCTGATAATGTTCATCGCCGTGATAGCCTCCATCACCCAACTTGTCGAGATGGCTGTGGAGAAATATACTCCGGCGCTGTACAACTCGCTTGGCATCTTCCTGCCGCTGATAGCCGTCAATTGCGCCATACTCGGCGGGTCCCTGTTTATGGAGCAGCGCGACTACGTGGACACGGGCATGGCACTATGCGCCGGTCTCGGTTGGGGCCTTGGCTGGCTTGTAGCCATATGCGGCATTGCTGCCATCCGTGAGCGCCTGGCTCACCACAACAACATTCCGGCGCCTTTGCGCGGTGTCGGCATTGCATTTATCATTACAGCCTTGATGGGAGTGGCCTTCATGAGCTTCCTCGGCATCAAAATTTGACATAGCTATGAACATACTGCCATTACAGGTAATAATATCCCCGACAATGCAGACGATACTCGTCACAGTCGCCGTATTTCTACTGATAACGCTGCTATTGGTGGCCGTACTACTGGTTGCCAAAAAATACATGGTCAAGACAGGAAAAGTCACCGTGGATATCAACAACGGCGAGCGCAAGGAGACCGTGCAGAGTGGTGTCTCGCTGTTGTCAGCCCTTGCCGACAAGCATATATTCCTACCCAGTGCTTGCGGTGGCAAAGGCAGCTGCGGCCAGTGTCGTGTGCGTGTCACTGAGGGTGGGGGAGACATTCTGCCTACCGAGGTCGTACACTTCAGTCGGCGACAGCAGAAGGAGGGCTGGCGTCTCGGATGTCAGGTTAAGGTCAAAGACGACCTTGCCATCCAAGTTCCGGCCAGCGTCCTCAGCGTCAAGGAATGGGAATGTACCGTTGTCTCCAACCGCAACGTGGCCACATTTATCAAGGAATTTATTGTCAGTCTTCCCGAGGGCGAACATATGGACTTTATCCCCGGCTCGTATGCCCAGATAAAAATCCCGGCATATAGTATGGATTATGACAAAGATATAGACAAGAGCCTCATAGGCGACGAGTACCTGCCTGCGTGGGAACGCTTCGGACTCTTCGGTCTCAAATGCCATAACGATACGCCCACCATACGTGCCTATTCCATGGCCAACTATCCGGCCGAGGGTGACCGCATAATGTTGACCGTCCGTATTGCCACTCCGCCGTTCAAGCCCAAACCACAGGTCGGATTTCAGAACGTTTCGCCCGGTATAGCGTCATCCTATATCTTCACGCTCAAGCCCGGGGATAAGGTGCTTATGAGCGGCCCCTACGGCGACTTCTTCCCCAACTTTGACAGCAAAGCCGAGATGATGTGGGTGGGCGGTGGTGCCGGAATGGCGCCTCTGCGTGCACAAATAATGCACATGACGCGCACGCTGCATACCACCGACCGAGTTATGAACTTCTTCTACGGAGCACGCGCACTCAACGAGGTGTTCTATCTCGAAGACTTCCTGCAACTTGAGAAAGACTTCTCCAACTTCAAGTTCCACCTTGCTTTGGATCGCCCCGACCCGGCAGCTGATGCCGCCGGCGTCAAGTATACTGCCGGTTTTGTGCATCAGGTAATGTACGACACCTACCTCAAGGACCATCCCGCGCCGGAAGACATCGAATACTACATGTGCGGCCCCGGCCCGATGAGTAAGGCTGTGGTATCACTGCTTGATAGCCTCGGCGTTGATCCGGAAAGCATACACTTTGATAATTTCGGATAAAAAAATAGAAATACCGAAGCCCCGAAAGAATACACGCTTTCAGGGCTTCGGCGTTTTTAGTATTTGCATTTGTTCGGCCAAAGCGTGTTTGCTCCGCTTGGACTACCCTTGTTTTTTTCGCAATGTGAAAAATCAAAAAAACGACGGCCGAAGATGTGTGCGTATCCGTTATAATGATTATCTTTGCATAATGAATTTATCAGTTCAACGATAAGGCCAATACTTATATGCCGGAAGTATTTGATTTAGAGCAATTAAAAGCTATATCAGGAATTGTAGACGCGGTCAATCACTCGCGCCGTATCGTTATCACATGTCACATGTCGCCCGACGGTGATGCTATAGGGTCTTCTTTGGCGTTGGCACGTATACTGAGGACCAAGCAGATAGATGTGACAGTGGTGACGCCCGATGAGCCTAATCATAATATCTGCGGTATTCCGGGATTTGGGACCGTAGTTCCGATGACTCGTTCGCCTAAACGAGTGAAGACGCTGTTTGAAAATGCCGACCTCATATTCTGCCTCGATTACCATCTTCTGTCACGAGTGGACAGACTTGCACCGTATATCACTGAGTCCAAGGCCCGTCGCGCGATGATAGACCACCATTTGGATCCCGATATATCGACCTTTGATTGGGCGATATCCCAACCGCAGCGATCGTCTACTTGCTCGCTGTTGTATTCGGTAATCAAACGAGCCGGATGGCTTGATTTGATGGATCTCGAAGCCGCTACCTGCATTATGGCCGGTATGATGACAGACACCAATAACTTCTCGCATAACGCCAACCATCCCGAAGACTACCGTATAGTAGCCGAACTTCTCGAAAGAGGTGTAGACAAAAATACCTTGTGGCGTACTCTTTTTGATAATCACAGCGAAGATTGTATGCGCCTCAATAGCTATGCAATATTGGAAAAAATGAAGGTATATCCCGAGGCTCATGCCGCGCTGATAACGCTGAGTCGCGACGAACTCAATGAGTTCCACTATGCCAAAGGCGACACCGAAGGTTTGGTGAATAAGCCGCTGGCTATTCCGGGCGTGATTTATAGCGCCTTTATGCGCGAAGAGAGAGATTACATCAAGGTGTCCATGCGCAGTATCGACGACTTCCCCGTGGACATTGTCTGCTCGCGATACTTCGGTGGAGGCGGTCATCGCAATGCTGCCGGAGGCGAATTCCGCGGCACACTCGACGAAGCTAAGGCAAAGTTTGAGAGCATACTCGACGACAATGCCACCGAGTTCATATTAGGCAGCCATGCCAAGATGCTTAAAAAATAGCTTGACAAAGGAAATTAAACGAATAGTATCGCCGAACCGCATTGTACATACAAACGCTGAGATATATAAACAGAAACGCCAGAGGATCTAACAAGATACAGAGATAAATAACCATAGAGCTACATTATCACATAAAATAGTATTATGCCTATCAAACAGATGCTTAAGTCTAACGCGAAAATGCTACGACTGTTAGCCGCCGCCCTTGTCGGTGTGGCTATGGGCGTGGCTTCGTTTTCGTGCAAAGACTCGAAAAGCTATGCAGAGTTGCTGACGCACGAAAACCAAGCGGTCAACCTCTTTTTGGTAGACCAGCGCGTCTCCAATACCATACCCACGGATACGACATTCGAGTTCGAGACCGGTCCGGATGCACCTTACTATCGTCTTGACGAAGACGGTAATATGTATATGCAGGTGCTCAATCCCGGCACTCGCGGCAATTACGCCAAGTCCGATGAAGTGATGTACTTCCGCTTTACGCGTTACAACCTCAATTACTATTCCAACGGACAACTGCCCGAGGGTGACGGAAACGATACGGACATGACATACAACAGCTCGTGGTTCCGCTTCAAGAACTACTCGTTACAGGCCTCGTACCAATGGGGCTCGGGAGTGCAGCAACCGCTGTACTATCTGCCGGTGGATGCCGAAGTAAATATCGTCATCAAGTCGCAGTACGGTCTGACAAACGAGACTTCGCAGGTGATACCGTATCTATTCCATATACGCTATTATCGTCAAAAAACGTAAATATCGCACTTCAGCTCTCGGCGTTTAGGCTTGCATCAGAGGTAATAACATCGAAGATATAGCTCAAAACCCAAGCAGACACAATCAATATCGAAAAATCCATACTTAACCAAATTATGACCCTTATAAAATCCATCTCCGGTATACGCGGCACTATCGGCGGCCGTCCCGGCGAAGCACTAACGCCGATAGACATAGTAAAGTATACGGCAGCTTATGCCACCTTCATAGACCGTACCACCACACTGCCCTACCGTACCATAGTAGTAGGCCATGACGCCCGCATCTCCGGCCCGATGGTGATAGACGTGGTTATAGGCACATTGATGGGCATGGGCTTCGATGTGGTCAATATCGGCCCCGCTTCGACGCCTACCACCGAATTGGCGGTGACTATGGAAAACGCCTGCGGCGGACTGATACTTACGGCCAGTCATAATCCCAAACAATGGAACGCGCTGAAACTTCTCAACGAACACGGCGAATTCCTCACGGCTGAAGAAGGCCAGGAAGTATTGCGCATAGCCACCGAGCGCGAGTACTGCTTTGCCGAAGTCGACCAACTCGGCCATCACCTTAAAAATACGACATACAATCGTCGTCATATTCAGAAAGTCCTTGCACTGGATCTTGTCGATACCGATGCAATCCAAAAAGCAAATTTCACCGTAGCAGTAGACGCTGTCAACAGCGTGGGCGGTGTGGTTATACCTCAACTGCTTCGCAGCCTCGGCGTCAATAAAGTCATCGAACTCAACTGCGACCCCACAGGCAACTTTGCACACAATCCCGAGCCTATTCCCGAAAACCTCACCGGGATTTCCGACCTTATGAAGACCGGTGTGGCAGATGTCGGCTTTGTCGTAGACCCCGATGTAGACCGTCTGGCTATAGTGATGGAAAACGGCGAGATGTTTGTCGAGGAATACACCCTGGTGGCTGTCGCAGACTACGTGCTCAGTAACACCCCCGGCCCGGCAGTCTCCAATCTCAGCTCGTCACGCGCATTGCGCGACGTGGCTCTCGACCACAACTGTCCTTATCAGGCCAGCGCCGTGGGCGAGGTCAATGTGACCACCCTGATGAAGAAAATCAATGCGGTGATAGGCGGCGAAGGCAATGGCGGAGTCATTTATCCGCCGCTGCATTACGGACGCGATGCCCTGGTGGGCGTGGCGTTGTTCCTGACGCTGCTTGCCAAGAGCGGCCTTAAGGTTTCCGAGCTCAAGAAAAAGTATCCGCAGTACGCCATTGCCAAGACCAAGATACAGCTTACTCCCGAAATGGACGTCGATGCCATCCTTGATGTAGTCAAGAAACGTTATGCCAACGAAAAAATCACGACCATAGACGGCGTTAAGATAGACTATCCCGACAGCTGGGTACATCTGCGCAAGTCCAATACCGAGCCCATCATTCGCATCTACTCCGAGGCTCACACCATGGAGCAAGCTCAGGCTTTGGGCAACGAAATCAAGAGCGTTATCGAAGAAATCGCTCACATCAAACACTGATAACGATAGGCATACCGTCATACAGGCGGTATGCCTACTCAAGTATATACGCAATTTGATAAAACTGCATCTCCAACCTTTAACCATAAACCGTCATATCACGATATGAAACACATAATCCTTGCCGCCGCACTCTCGCTGGTGGCGACACAATATTCGGGCGCGGCCACGCCGTCATGGTTCGAAACCGATTCGGCCAAGGCCATTTCGGAGCGTCTTGACAGAGATTTCTCGCTGACAGTAGAACAGGCTCGGCAGCGTCTTGCCAAACTTTACGGGCCGTCAGTGGCTGCACGTACCGATGAGTTTATAGCGCAAGGGCTTCTTGAAACACGCACTACAGCCGACGGCAAGGTTATGGTATTCCGCAAGGCCCCATCCAATCTGAAGCTTATATGTCCTGAGGTGAGCGGCGTGGAATGGATTAATCGTGGCGCTGATGCCGACTCCATCGACGTTGCAAGAGTCAGGGCCGTAATCGAAAGTCCGCTTGCTTCGGCTGATGACTACTTTCATCGCGGTCCGGCGCAAACCATTACCTTCCGTTTTGTCATAGATGTGCCTTACAACGAGGTACTTGAAGGCGATACCTTGCGTGTATGGATGCCCGTGCCTGTCGAGACCGAACGCCAATATGACATCTCGATATTGGCGGCATCGCATCCCTATGTGCTTTCGGACGGCCGCTCGGTACACAACACCATATATATGCAGGCACCGGTGGTGACAGGCAAGGATACACATTTCGAGTACACAGGACGTTATACTGTTACATCGTTGTATGTCAGCGAGGAAGATATACTGGCACGCATAAAGCCGTATGATACGACAGCGCCGTTTTACGCTGAATATACCGCGATGCAGGCTCCGCACATTGTAGACCTTGGAGTCGAGGCTCGCGACATTGTAGGCGACGAGACCAATCCCTACCTACAACACAAATTGGTGTACAAATACATTGCCGACAGATATCCATGGGCAGGCGCTCGAGAATATAGCACCATACCATGTGTGCCGCGTTATGTACTCGACCGTGGATATGGCGACTGCGGACAGGTCTCTATGCTTTACATTTCAATGATGCGATCCCTCGGTATCCCGGCTTTATGGGAAAGCGGATGGATGCTGCACCCCGGAGCTAAGAATTACCATGATTGGGCCGAGGTATACTTTGAGGGCATAGGCTGGGTACCGGTGGATATGTCCTTCGGCAACTACGGCATCACACCCGAGACATACGACAAGGACACACACGGATTCTACAGCCATGGTATTGATATGTATCGTTTTGCTTCGAATCGAGGTATTTGCGGTACACTTTATCCTGCCAAGAAATACGTACGTAGCGAAACTATAGATTTCCAGGCCGGTGAGGTGGAGACCTCGCGCGGCAACCTGTTCTACCCCGGATGGGATTCGAGCTTGCAGATAATCAAGACCGAGCCCGCTACCGTGGTACAAGACGAAGACGAATAAGGGAAATACGGATAATCATAATCCGTGAAAGCCGTATTTGAGACATCTTCCGAAAGCCGAATAGCGGTAACTTCGGTGCACTGAAATCGATACATACGCCGTACGCATCACGGAAGACGCATATTAGATAAGACAGAATACAAATCATTACAATTTAGGTAGTTATTCACCAAGGTATAACAATGAAAAACATCAGGTATATGCTGTGCGCGCTGGCACTTGCAGTCTTGGCGCCCATGACGATGGAAGCGGCCACCGTGGCCGATAAAGCACGAACCATAGTGTCGGCTGTCCGCGCCCGATTGGCGCCTGACGGTCGTCAAAACATCTACGATATTACCGTACGACCCATCGACAACGGCAAGGTTGTGCTGACCGGTACCGTTTCAGAGGGATATCTCGCCGACTCGCTGATGCGTGCAATTACAGAGGCCGGAATCGAAGCATCCAACGGCATAGCAGTACTGCCCGGTGATAATTGGGCATTGCCTCGCATCTCGGTGGCGTGTCTGCGCACTCGTCCCGGGCATGATGCAGAGATGGCATCGCAGGCGCTGATGGGCATGCCGCTACGCGTACTTGATAATGACGGCGAGTGGTTGCGAGTGCAGACTCCTGACGGATATATATCGTGGGTGGTGAATAATTCGGTGGCTATGAAAACTCCCGAGCAGATGGGAGAGTGGCGCCGGGCAAGGCGATTGGTGGTGACCTCGCCGTATCAGGTGCGTGCCTATCGAGATGCCAAAGTTTCGGGCGTGCGCGATGTGGTCACCGACTTTGTCAGCGGTGACATTGTCGAGGGCAACCTTGATAAGAAAGTACGCGGCCGCGTACAAGTTACACTGCCGGATGGTCGTTCGGGGTGGTGCGATGCTTCGGCGTTGACACCTATCGAAGAATGGGCTACGCAGGATTTCAATGCAGACGTAATACTCGATATGGCATATTCGATGGAAGGAACGCCATATCTTTGGGGCGGAACATCGCCTAAGAGCCTTGACTGTTCGGGGTTGGCCAAGGTTTCGTATCTTGCCAACGGAATAATACTGATGCGCGATGCCTCGCAACAGGCCACGACCGGTACTCGCATCGAGGCCGCCGATTGGCGACAATGCAAGGCCGGAGACCTGCTGTTCTTTGGCAATCCAAAGACCGGACGCGTGACACACGTGGCCATATACGACCACGACGGAGATTATGTACACTCGTCGGGTCGAGTGCGCCGCAATAGCGTCAATCCGGACAGCCCGTCCTACCTTACCACGCCGTTTTTGCACGCTGTACGCATCGACGGCAATATCGGAACTCGCGGCATTACGGCCGTGCGTAACCACCCGTGGTACTTCGATTACAAATAATAATTAAGACAGAATATAAGACTACAATAAGTGCCATACGCGCAAGCAACGGCACGATACAATAAAAACATACCATTATGAAACGCCGAGACTTTCTCCGTACAACCGCATTGGGCGCCGCTTTGGCTGTTGCCCCCATATCATTCAGTGCCTTTGGCAATGCCACCAAGAAAAAGGCAACGCGCTCGGGACACCTCAACCTTTCGTTCGAACCTTACGAACTGCGTCTGCGCCATGCCTTCAACCTTGCACGATATCAGCGTACTACGACGCCTGATGTGCAGGTGAAACTGGAGTATGACGGCATAGTGGGCTACGGTGAAGCTTCGATGCCTCCGTATCTGGGCGAGAGCGTAGAGAGTGTATGCTCTTTCCTGAATCGTCTGGACCTCGGCCAATTTGCCGATCCGTTCCGCATCGAGGACATACATGACTATATGGATAGTGTAGCGCCCAACAATCGCGCAGCCAAAGCCTCGGTAGACATAGCATTGCACGACCTTCTTGGCAAAATCATGGGACAGCCGTGGTATAAGATTTGGGGTCTGAATCCGGACAAATGCCCCAATACATCGTTTACTATCAGCTATGACGCCGACCCCAAGGAGATGAACGCCAAGATAGACGAGACGGCGCCCTTTAAGGTTATAAAAATCAAGATGGGACTGGATCACGACAAAGAGCTTGTCGAGGCCATTCGAGCACGTACCAATGTGCCTATTTGCGTGGACGCCAACCAAGGATGGGACAATAAAGAAAAAGCCCTAGAGATGTGCCATTATCTGGCCGAAAAGAATTGCCTGTTTGTCGAGCAGCCTATGGACAAGACGCGCATAGACGATACCGCATGGCTTCGCGAACGTTCGCCACTGCCTATCATCGCCGACGAATTTCTACAGCGGCTTCCGGACGTGCGCCGTGCCGCCGGAGTCTATGACGGCATCAATATCAAGCTGATGAAATCTACCGGTATGCACGAGGCATACAAAATGGCGGTACAAGCACGCGCTATGGGTATGAAAATCATGCTTGGCTGTATGACCGAGACTTCATGTGCCGTAACGGCTGCCGCTCAATTGGCTCCTATGGTAGACTGGGCCGATTTGGACGGCAACTTGCTGATAGCCAACGACCGTTTTGACGGCATCAAAATCGTCAACGGCAAGGTTACCATTCCCGATCGTCCGGGTATCGGCGTCGAACTAATCTAAGATATGCAAGCATTAGCCTCGGCCGACAGCGCTCGACCGAGGTGGCGTAGTTCGCTTCTAATACGGCACAAGATAGCCGAAGACGCTCATATTCATATAAAATGAGTACAAAAACGTCCTTCGCTATTGCTTGTTAGAAAAAATATGCGTAAATTTGCAGTCCGAATTGTGAAATAAAAACATACAAACTAAATAATACAATGAAACGTACTTTCCAACCGTCTAACCGCAAGAGAGTTAACAAGCATGGCTTCCGTGAGCGTATGTCCACACCCGAAGGCCGTAAGGTATTGGCTCGTCGTCGCGCTAAAGGTCGCGCACGTCTGACCGTCTCTTGCTCTATCGCCAGCAAGTAATCGCTGGACGCATAGCCACGACAAAATAACACAAGCTGCCCTGCCGGATACCCGGCGTGGCGGCTTTTGTCGTAGGTATGTATGTTGTGATGCTATGGTCTATTACGCTGGGCCAGCCTCTTATTTGGCTGTGTCGGCGTAATCTGAGAGGAAGCGGTGGGCCTTGATATAGCGGTTTAGCCGTTCGATGGATTTCTCGTCCACTGAGTCGAGCCGAAGAATGTCCATATTGTCTTCGAGGTCTTTGAGTTTGACCTGCCGCCCGACGGGATTGAGGGCGCAGCGTTCGACGAACTGCTCGTAGGTTTCGCCGTCTTGGCGTGTTACGGAGAGTACCGCGTCGACAATATCCTGTGGGAAGCCGTATGCGAGCAAGTCGGCTGTGGTTACTCCTGTGTCCTCGATGGTGTCGTGAAGCATTGCGACGATGCGTTGCTCGTCGGTGGCGCAGGCCATGGCGACACGCATGGGGTGGAGGAAGTATGCTTTCCCGGCTTTGTCAGTTTGGCCGCTATGCTTTGTCAGGCATATCATCGCGGCTTTTTCAAGTAGTTCGTTCATTTCAAGTGTGTTGTGCTAACCCCGGTCTTCTAAGTCATCCGAGATTGTTTGGTCGTCAAATTTTTGGCCTCTTTATTTTGTCTGCTTGGGATTGCCCCAGCGCTGCTGCTGGGTGGCGGCCATGCGGTCTTCGGCGGCATTGGGCGCCGGAGTCCAGAAGCGAGCATCGGCGATGCTGTCGGGGAGGAATTGCTGGCGGACAAAATGTCCCGGATAATCGTGCGAGTACTTGTACTGGGCGCCATAGCCGAGTTTCTTCATCAGCGATGTCGGGGCGTTGCGCAGGTGCAGCGGCACAGGCAGGTTGCCTGAACTGCGCACTTCGGCAAGGGCGGCGTCTATGGCCAGGTATGCACTATTGCTTTTGGCACTCGTGGCCAAGTATATGGCACATTCGCTAAGCGGTATACGTGCCTCCGGCATTCCGACTTTATGCACGATGTCAAAGGTGGCGTTGGCCAGCAATAACGCGTTTGGGTTGGCCAGCCCTATATCTTCGCCGGCCAATATGACCAAACGTCGGGCAATGAATAGGACGTCCTCGCCACCGGCCAGCATACGAGCCAGCCAATACACGGCGGCATCGGGGTCGCTGCCGCGTATGCTCTTGATAAAAGCCGAGATGATATCGTAGTGCATTTCGCCGTCTTTGTCGTAAGCCATAGGGTTTTCTTGCAGGCGATCGGTGACGGTGGCATCGTCAATCACTATAGGTTGGGCATGGGCGGTGGATTGTTCCAGCAAGTCAAGTATGTTGAGCAATTTGCGTGCATCGCCGCCGGCATACCGGAATAGTGCGGTGGTTTCGTGTACTTGTACTTGGCGCTTGGACAGCACTTCGTCTTCGGAGATAGCGCGGTCGAGCAGCGTTTTCAGCTCGGCTTCCTCCAAGGGGCGCAGAGTGTATACTTGGGCGCGCGACAGCAGCGGTCGAATAACTTCGAAAGACGGATTTTCGGTAGTCGCGCCTATCAGCGTGACAATTCCGCTCTCGACGGCGCCCAATAGGCTGTCTTGTTGAGACTTGCTGAATCGATGTATTTCGTCGATGAACAATATCGGACGAGCGCCTTGGCCAAACATACTGCCGGCATCGCGACGACACCTGTCGATGACCTCACGCACTTCTTTGACCCCGGCAGTAACCGCCGAGATGGTGTAGAACGGGGCATTAATGGTCTGCGAAATGATGCGTGCCAATGTGGTTTTGCCCACCCCGGGAGGACCCCAGAGGATGAAAGATGCGATATTGCCCGTCTCAATCATACGGCGGATTATGCCACCGGGTCCGACGAGATGGGTCTGCCCGACATATTGGTCGAGTGTGGTAGGGCGCAGCCTTTCGGCAAGAGGAGCTAACATTTCGGTTGTAAGTATCTGTCGTTAGAGGTATAATAACTTGGCCGGGCAATGTCACCGGGCCGTATCAACTATGCGCGGATTGGCCAATCGTGCGCCACGCAGGTATGCATCCGTATCCATACGACGCTTGCCTGTGGCTTGTAAACTGAGGATATGCAGTATGCGCCGGTCTCCGCATACCACACCGAGTTTGTCCGCTTCGGCGATCATCGTACCGGGGACCGCATTGACGACGGCATCATCTACGCGAGAGTCAAAAATTTTGAAATCGGTAGGTGTCAAATTGTCGGCGCACAGCGTGGTCCAAGCGCCGGGGTAGGGCGAGAGACCGCGAACGAGGTTGTGTACCTCCACGGCCGGGCGAGTCCAATCAATATGGCATGTTTCGCGGAAAATCTTGGGCGCGGGGCGGCACTGTTCCGAAGTCATAGCACTTTGCGGTGTGGTTTTGAGGTCTCCGGCCACGATATGAGCCAAAGTGCGTTCTACCAGATCGGCACCCAGGGCCATCAGTCGGTCGTGCACGGAGCCTACATTATCCTCATCGGCGATTTCTATGGCGCATTGGTCTATGACATCTCCGGTGTCTATTTCGTGCTTAAGGAAGAATGTGGTGACGCCCGTGCGCTTATCGCCATTGATAACGGCCCAGTTGATGGGCGCCGCGCCGCGATAGTCCGGCAGTAGCGATGCGTGCAGATTGAACGTACCGAGGCGAGGCATTTGCCACACTACTTGCGGGAGCATACGGAAGGCAATGACTACAAACAAATCGGCGTTGAGGCTTTGCAACTCGTTCACAAAAGCCGGGTCGCGCAGTTTTTCCGGTTGCATCAGATGCAGCCCGTGCGCCAACGCGTATTCCTTGACCGGCGACATATACATACGGTGTCCGCGGCCTGCGGGTTTGTCGGGCATAGTAACCACGCCCACAACGTTGTAGCCGGATGATACTATGCGGTCCAGACTGGGTACGGCGAAATCGGGAGTACCCAGGAATACTATCTTGAGGTCTTTCTTTTCCATCGCTATTGAGGATTTTGAGATGTTGGGGTTGGAGTGGCAGTGTTCTGCACTGTTTCGGCCTGTGTGGCGGCCGTTTCGAGCGCGTGCCATAGAGGGTCGTTCGGGACCGGGGCGGTGACATCTATAGTGATATGCGACACCGGATGCTCAAAGACTATGCGTCGCGCCAGCAGCGAGATGCTTCCATCGGGATTCGAGCGACGGTCTCCATATTTGAGGTCGCCTTTAATCGGACAGCCTATGGCCGCCAATTGTACTCGTATTTGGTGCTTACGTCCTGTCAGCAACTGCACTTCAATGAGAGAGTAATGGTCTCCGCGAGCCAAGACACGGTAATTAAGTTTGGCTTCCTTGCTGCCCGGGCGCAGAGTATCGTTGGCGTAAGACTTGTTGGACGCTTCGCGGGTGGTAATATAATGTGTCAAAGAATCTTGCTGCCGAGGAGGGTTGTTGCGGCTTATGGCCCAATAAGTTTTATGTATCAGGCCGTCGCGAAGCATGGCATTGAGTCGTGACAGCGCCTTGGATGTCTTGGCAAAGACGACGACACCGCCTACGGGACGGTCCAATCGGTGTACTACGCCCAAAAACACTTCGCCCGGCTTGTCGTATTTGGTCTTGAGCCAAGCCTTGACGATTTCGCTCAACGGAGTGTCGCCCGTCTTGTCGCCTTGGACGATTTCGCCCGGCGACTTATTGACTATGACTATATGGTTGTCCTCGTACAGTACTTCCATTGTTTTGGATATGCTTCGGTTGCTGTCTGTTTTTGTGTAACGTTTTATTCCGGAAGAGCTGTTCCCGGACTACAAAGGTACTCATTTCCCACGGATTTTCGGCAATCCAAAATCCTTGCTCGTGCCTATCGGACGAACGATGTATTGTATAGCGGCCGTGAGGCGGCGTCGGGTGCCGTCGGTATTAGATGGCGATGTCGGGAAAAATGCGTATCTTTGTGCGTACATTCAGAAACAATAAAAATATAGATGAAACAAGTAGCACGACTGTTGGCAGATAAATTGCTGTCTATCAGTGCAATCAATCTCCAGCCGGACAACGCCTTCACATGGGCCTCGGGTTGGAACAGTCCTATATATACGGACAATCGCAAGACATTGTCGTATCCCGAGATCCGCTCGTTCATAAAAATCGAACTGGCGCGACTGATTGTCGAGAATTTCGGGATGCCGGACTATATAGCCGGTGTTGCCACCGGCGCCATAGCGCAGGGCGCACTTGTGGCCGACCTCTTGAGCGTGCCGTATATCTACGTGCGCTCGACGCCTAAGGACCACGGACTTGAAAATCTGATCGAAGGCAACCTTATACCGGGCAAAAATGTCGTAATCATCGAAGACCTTGTGTCGACGGGTCGCAGTTCGCTGAAGGCTGTGGATGCAGTACGTATGGCCGGTGGCGAAGTGCTGGGTATGGCGGCAATGTTCACGTACGGTTTCCCGATAGCCACCAAGGCCTTCAAGAAAGAAGATGTGCGTCTTGTGACATTGTGCGACTATGACACAATGATAGAATCGGCCCTTGATACCGGATATATCAAGCCCACGGATGTGGAGACGCTGCAGGCGTGGCGCAAAGATCCGGCCAATTGGCTGCCCGGGGCTTTGGGTTGAGCCATACGAAAGGTCAAAAAGGTTCTATCAAATTGAATAATAACGTTTAGAATATCATTTAATGGCAATATATAAAGGTAAAGCCGTGCGCGTGGAGACCACACCCGAGGCCATTGCCGCACGTTTCAGCGACCTCTCGACTCTGGAAGGTTTGCTGGAAAAGCTGCCCGAGGAGCAGCGCAAAAACATAGGGCAGGTGTCTTTCGAAAAGGCTGCCATCGTGGTAAATAATTCCAAGGTGGGTAATGTGCGTATGGAAGTGCAGGAATGTACAACCGAGCGCATAGTCTTAGGCGCCGGCGGAATGCTGCCTATGACAATAAATGTCAATCTGAAAGGCGTAGAAGACAATGCCGCCACAGAGATAGAGACCGCTATAGACATAAATATCCCGGTGATGCTTCGCCCGTTGGTGTCTCCGCACTTGCAGCAGGCGGCCGATCAATTTGGGTTGCTTATTGCCCGACTGGCTTCAGTAGATGCGCAGTAAACTCTGGCAGAAAAACGTCGACGTAGACGCCGAAGTCGAGCGTTACACCGTCGGCCGTGACCGTGAGATGGATATGTACCTTGCGCCGTATGATGTCATAGGGTCGCTGGCGCATATCACGATGTTGCAAAGCATCGGGCTGCTTGATGCGTCCGAATTGGAGGTGCTGACGACGGCTTTACGCGAGATTTATGTCGAAATCGAAGCCGGCAAATTTGCCATAGCCGAGCACGTCGAAGACGTTCATTCGCAAGTTGAACTTATGCTTACACAGCGTCTTGGCGATGTGGGCAAGAAGATACATTCAGGACGCTCGCGCAACGACCAGGTGCTTGTAGACCTCAAATTGATGATGCGCGATCGCATAGAGCGATTGGTGCATCTGACCGAGCGATTTTCGCGCACACTTGTACGTGTATCGGAGCGCTATCGCGACATTATTATACCCGGATATACCCATGCGCAGGTTGCTATGCCCTCGTCCGCGGGGCTGTGGCTGGGCGCGTATGCCGAGGCTCTGGTCGATGATTTGCGCACACTTCGTGCCGCTTTCGATATCGTCAATCGAAATCCTCTCGGGTCAGCCGCCGGTTACGGCTCCTCTTTCCCGCTGGACCGCGATATGACTACGCGGCTTATGGGATTTGCTTCGCCGGTGGTCAATGTGATATATGCGCAAATGGGACGTGGCAAGAGCGAGCGTATCGTGGCCACGGCTATGGCTAATATAGCCGCCACTATCAGCCGCCTTGCCGGAGATGTCTGCCTGTTCAATTCGCAGAACTACGGATTTGTGAAACTTGAAGATAGGTACACCACCGGGTCATCTATAATGCCGCACAAGAAGAATCCCGATGTATTTGAGTTGACACGTGCCTACTGCAATCGCCTGCAAGCATTACCGATGGAAATCACCTTGATTACCAATAATCTACCGTTGGGCTATTCGCGAGACCTGCAACTTATCAAGGAAAGCTTCCTGCCATCGTTTGACCGTCTGGAAGACATTTTGACGATGGTGGACGCAATGATAGAAGGTATGAAGGTCCGGGATGTGGCGCGCCTTGATCCGCGATATGCGGCAATGTATAGTGTGGAGGAGGTCAATCGTCGAGTCCTTGACGGAACGCCCTTCCGAGATGCTTATCGACAAGTGGGCCTTGAGGTCGAAGCCGGGACCTTTGACGCTGAATCTGCGGCTGCCGGGATGCACCATACGCACCTCGGATCCATCGGCAATCTGTCTAACGACCGTATACTTACGATGCTTGATGCTGTGGTGGGCGAATTTGATTTCTCGTACCACGAGGCTGTAGATAAATTGCTGGGTAAGAAATGAGTACAATGTTTACACACCGGATTATGCGTCTGATGATGCCACTGTGTGTGGCTGCGATTTCGGCAATGATGTCCGGATGTGATACCGTAGACAATAAACGCCTGCCGGCCGTACCGGTGCAGATAGTGTTCAGCGACCCCGGCGGCTGGATTACTTACGGCGTTTCCGGAGCTATGCAGTCACGCCGATTTATAAGGACGCTCAAGGTCCCGGCGGACTTCCCTTACACCTCCACCACATTTACCGGTTATGGTGGAGTGTTGCTTGTATCCGATGTTTTCGGTAATCCTCAGGCATACGATTTGGCTTGTCCCGTCGAAGGTAAGGCCGATGTGCGTGTCGAGATAGACAAAGAGACCTCTGTAGCCAAATGCCCTAAATGCAAGAGCACTTACGACGTGTTTGCCAATGAGGGATCACCCCTTTCGGGTGATGCTGCCAGACTTGGATACGGGTTGACGCGCTACAACGTCTATCACAACCCCGGCGTAAGTTATGTCATAGCCAGATAGCATTTTACCGACAACGAATATCGTCAACGTAACCCTCTAACAAAGAATAATATCCAATCATACAACGATGCGACGCAACTACTTAGGACTTTGGCTGTTGCTGGTGACGGCATTTGCATTTTTTGCGGTGCTGTCCACCTTCGATACTATTGAGATATGCGGGCATACGCTAAAGTCCTCCAAGATAGTGCCCACGCTGACGGCCGATGCCAAGAAGGGCGGTAAGGCGAATGCCGCTTCAGTCTCCGGAGCGGCAGCCCGCGTGACGAAGACACGTCCTGCGACTAAGGCTGTTAAAACAGATACATTGCCCAAGACCATTCTGTTTATCGGAGACTCGATGCTCGAAGGTCTTTCACCGCGTTTGGCCGCCTATGCTTCGGCCAACGGTCATACATTGTATTCGGTGATATGGTACAGCAGTACCAGTGAGATTTGGGGACGTAGCGGCCGTTTGGCCTCATACGTGCAACGCTTACATCCGGACTATATCTTTATATGCCTCGGTGCCAATGAATTGTTTGTGCGCGACATCGTATCCAAGCGTGACCGATATGTCAAGCAGATAGTCAAGGAAGTAGGCAAAATACCCTTTGTATGGATAGGTCCGCCCAACTGGAAAGACGATACCGGTATCAACGACTTGATTGCCGCAAATGTCCCGGCCGGATCATTCTTCCTGAGCCGTGGTATGCATTTTGACAGAGCCAAGGACGGTGCGCATCCCACGCACGACTCCGCTATCCAATGGATGGATTCGGTGGCCCGGTGGATGCCGCAACACTGCGCACATCCCATAAAAATGTCGCGCCCCAAGACCGCGACAGGGCGTCCCAAGCGAATATTTGTACACCAACCGCAAAAGTAATAAACATAAGAATCTGAAGGTCAAGCCGTCGTCAGACAACAACAAATGGCAGATATTTCGACGATAATACACAACATATTAGAACAGCTGACCTACACTCCGGGCGAGCCTATGCTCTTCAGCAGCGGAGTGTTTTGGGCATTGTTTATCGTCTTTATCCCGGTCTTTGCAATGCTGCGCGACCGATTGTGGCAGATGGTAAGTTTTGTGGTGGCTTTCTCGCTGTTCTTTTACTATAAAAGCAGTGGATTCTTTGTCTTTCTGTTAGTGGCTACATCATTGATAGACTGGACAATGTCTCGTGTGCTTGTGCGTGTCCGGTCACGTCTGAGGCGTCGATTATGTGTGGCACTCTCGGTGACCACCTCATTGGGTATACTTTGCTATTTCAAGTACGCCAATTTCTTTATGTGGAATTGGCAGCAGATGGTAGGTGGCAACTTCGAGCCTATGGATATCATTTTGCCTGTGGGCATATCCTTCTATACATTTCAGTCTATCAGCTATATAGTAGATGTGTACAAAGGACGTGTAGCGCCCACCAAGACGTGGCTCGAGTATGCCTTTTTCCTATCGTTTTTCCCGGCACTTGTGGCCGGACCTATTGTTCGTGCCGATTACTTTCTGCCGCAGATACGCGAAAGTCGCCATGCCACACGTCCGATGATGTATCTCGGGCTATGGCTTATAATACTCGGAGTGGTCAAGAAGGCCATTATCGCTGACTATATAGCACAATACAATGACTTGATATTCAGTGTAGATGCAGCCACCGGCGTGCCTGGTTACAGCGGCTTTGAATGCCTGATGGGCATCATCGGATATACTATGCAAATATACTGCGACTTTTCAGGATACAGTGATATGGCAATAGGTATCGCCCTGATTATGGGCTTCAGACTGGCTAAGAACTTCAATTTCCCGTATAAGTCGCGCAATCTTACCGATTTTTGGCGTCGCTGGCACATATCGCTTTCCACGTGGTTGCGCGATTATGTGTACATACCACTTGGCGGCAACCGCAAGGGGAAGCGGAGAACTTACGTAAACAATATGGCGACGATGCTTATCGGCGGATTGTGGCATGGTGCGTCATGGAAATTCGTATTTTGGGGCGGAATGCATGGCGCCGGCCTGGCAATACATAAGGCTTGCCGACCTTTCCTCGGAAAGATTGGCGACAATTGGGGAGTCAAAGCCCTTTCATGGCTGCTGACAATGACTGTTGTAGCCTTGCTATGGGTGTTTTTCCGCGCCGATAGTTTCGGCGATTCGTGCGCCATTATAGGGCACACCTTCTCGGATTTGTCCGTAGATTATATAATACCCTTTGCCTCGGTACGCTATCTATGGTTGATACTTATGTCCGTAATTATAATCGCCCATTGTCTTCCCACCTCCTTTTGGGACAAGGCCGCTATGTGGTTTGTCCGCTCGCCTTGGATAGTCAAACTGCTGATATTCATTGTAGTCGTACAATGCGTGCTCCAATTGCGAGGCGAAGACGTTGCACCATTCATATACTTCAATTTTTAGGTATCCCGAAACGAATGGTGATTGGTAATAAATTGTAATCAGTGAAACAGACAAAACATAATATACAATGACCGATATGTGCGACAGCAACCACAATCAATCGTCCGAAGCTACGGCATTGTACCATACTTTCGGGTGCAAGCTCAATTTTGCCGAGACAGCGACTATAGAAGACCTAATGTCGCAACGCGGAATACGTGCCATCGGCCGTGGCGAGACCCCGGATATAATCGTGGTCAATAGTTGCTCGGTTACGGAAACTGCAGACCGTAAGTGTCGCCAATATATCAGGTCGATGCATCGTCGCTACCCTCAGGCCGCAATCATAGTTACCGGATGTTACGCTCAATTGCATGGAGAGGACATCGCGGCTATGGATGGAGTGGCCGCGGTGGTGGGCAACGACAAGAAACATGGGGTTGTACGTCGCGCCGAAGAGTGGCTGCGCAACCGCGAGATGCATCAAACGGACATTACACCTACCGCTCAGATACGAGACTTCGAGCCATCGTGTTCGCGCGGCGACCGTACACGATTCTTCCTCAAGGTTCAAGACGGCTGCAACTATTGGTGCAGCTACTGCACAATACCCAAGGCTCGAGGACGTTCGCGCTCGGGAACGGTCAGTCAGGTCGTAGAACAAGCACGTGCCGCGGCGGCCGCCGGTGCCACCGAGATAGTAATTACCGGAGTCAATATAGGCGACTTCGGACATGGAACTTCCGAGAACTTTTTTGATCTGGCAAAGGCCCTCGATAAGGTTGAAGGTATCAGTCGTTACCGTATATCCTCAATCGAACCAAACTTGATAACAGATGAGATTATCGATTGGTGCGCCACTGAAGCACAGCGGTTTATGCCACATTTTCATATTCCGTTGCAAAGCGGTAGCGATGACGTATTGCGACTGATGCGTCGTCACTATGACACAGAGCTGTTTGCCGCCAAAATCGAGCGAATACGACGTGCCATACCGGACGCGTTTATCGGCGTGGACCTGATTGTGGGTATGAGGGGAGAGACAGATGCCTTCTTTGAAGACTCGTACAACTACTGCAAATCGCTGGATATCTCGCGTCTACACCTGTTTACGTACAGCGAACGTCCCGGAACGCGAGCCTTGGAAATACCATACGCAGTTCCCCCGGAGCTGCAGCACGAGCGTATGCAGCGTATGCTGGCTTTAAGCCGCGAAAAGATGCTGGCTTTTGCCTCGCGCTTCGAGGGTACTACGCGTCCGGTGCTGTTGGAACATCCGCGAGCCGGTCGTGCTATGAGCGGTTTTACAGACAATTACCTCAAGGTGCATGTGCCGGGCGCGACTGCCGAATATGACAATAAAATAGTGCCTGTCAGGCTTGACACCATAATCGAAGATGCACATGACAGTGAAGAATGCGGATTCAATGGCACACTGCTTGTACATTGAAAATCAGAGGCAAAATCCATTGGCAACGCAATATGAGTAAACTCGGGAAAATAATTGGCGATATGCTTACGGCGTTTGGAATAGCGCTGGTAAAAGGCTTGGCGCATTTGCCGCTGAGGGCATTGTATGTCCTGGCGGACGTAATATTTTTGCTGCTATACTACGTGTTGCGCTATCGTCGGCGTATGGTACGCGCCAATATGCGAGCCGCTTTTCCGGAGATGGACCGGCGCACACTACGGCGTAATATCCGCGGTTTTTACCGCAACTTTGCGGACTATACTGTGGAGACAATCAAGCTGTTGCACGTAAATACAGAGACCATTACAAACCGTATGACCTTTGATGGACTGGATATTATAGAAGATCATTTAAGGCACGGCCGTTCGGTGGTGGCGTACTTTGCGCACACTTTTAATTGGGAATGGGCGCCGAGCATCACGCGTGATTTCCCGACAGATATTTCCGAATCGGTTGTTTTCGGTCAGATCTACCGTCCTTTGCGTAATAAGAAGTGGGACGAATTGATGTTGCGTATTCGCAGTCGATTCGGGGCTGTATCCATACCCAAGAAGATGACACTTCGTCACATGTTGCAATCTCGAAAAGACGGCCGACTGTCATTGACCGGATTTATGAGCGACCAAAAACCAAGTCATGGTGATCCCGAACATATCATAGAATTTCTCGGGCAGAAAACGCGCGTAATTACAGGGACGGAGACCCTTGCACGCCGCCTTGGAATGGCAGCCGTATATTGGGATATGGCCAAGCAGGGTAGGGGACGCTATTGCATCACAATACGACCTATCACGGATAATGTGGCCGAGACCGCCGAAGGCGAAGTTACGGATACATATTTCAAACTATTAGAAGAGACGATACGCCGTCAGCCGCAAATCTGGCTGTGGTCGCACAACCGCTGGCAGCGGAATCGTCGTCATCCCGAAGCAAACATACAAAAATGACAAACGATATAAATAACACCACGGGCGCAAAATGTGCGGTTGTCATACTCAATTGGAACGGCGAAGCACTTTTACGCCGATACTTGCCCGATGTTGTCTCCGGGACAGATGCCGCTTACGGGCGTGTCATTGTCGCTGACAACGGATCGACGGACGGGTCACGGCAATTGCTTGAGACCGAATTCGCCGGTCGGGTAGACACGATATATTTCGATGAAAACCACGGCTATGCAGGTGGGTATAATCGTGCCATAGAAGCCCTGCACGGCCACTACGAATATGTAGTGCTGCTTAACAGCGACGTCAGCACTCCCTCCGGATGGCTGGCACCACTGGTGCAATACCTCGATTCGCATCCTCAAGTGGGTGCCGTACAGCCCAAAATTATAAGCGATACTCAGCGGGATACCTTCGAGTATGCCGGGGCTTGCGGCGGTATGATAGATCGCAACGGGTATCCGTATTGTCGCGGACGCATATTCGGCACTTGCGAGCCGGACAAAGGTCAATACGACACCGAGATGCCGATTTTTTGGGCCACGGGAGCCGCCTTGTGCATACGCACTGAGTTGTACGTCAGTGTGGGAGGGCTTGACGAACGTTTCTTTGCACATATGGAGGAAATAGATTTGTGCTGGCGCGTTCATCTTGCCGGGTACGAGATTGTGGCATTGCCGACTTCGCACGTATACCATCTTGGCGGGGGGTCACTGCCGGCGTCCAATCCCCGAAAGACATACTTGAACTTCCGCAACAACTTGCTGCTATTACATAAAAACTTGCCGGACAGCACGAGACGCAGCAAATTGTTCCGTCGTCGCCTGCTTGACGCCATAGCGTGGTGCAAATTTGTCGCCGGCTTCGATTTCAAGAATGCCGGGGCGGTACTGCGCGCACATCGAGACTTTAAGCGAATGCGTCGCGACTATACCAGCCATCCCGATACGGACCTTTTGGATATGCGTGCCGATACGCATGTCAACATTCTGATACAGTACTACTTGAAAGGACGCCATAGGTTTGCCCAGCTCAAGTTTTAGGACTCGGTCCGCTCATATCGAAATCGGCCGAAGGCTACGGCAGATGTGTTCGTAGAGACATAAACAATAATTTATCGCTCAAAAATTGCGTGTGACGGCTGATTTGTTCGAAACCGGCCCCGGATTTAGCGAAAAAATGCGTAACTTCGTAGAATAATAGCGACAGATAATGATTCGTGCTTATAGAATAATACGCGCGTTAATTATTGCCGCCATACTGCTTGGTGTGGTGGTGCCGATGGGTCTATACATGGCGCTGTCGGCTCCGTGGGCGCAGGAGCGGTTGCGACATGCAGCGGAAGTCGAGCTTACGCGACTATTGGGGACAGAGGTGTCGGTAGGCGCGGTACATTTCGAGCCGTTCAACACCATATCCGTTGAAAATGTTTCGGTAGAAGACGATTTCGGGAAAAAAGCACTCGAAATAAATGATATAGATGCGCGATTCGAATTGTCTTACTTTCTGAGTACGGGGCGCATAGCTGTGGATTATGCCGCTATAGACGGCCTGAAAGTTCGTATTTATAAGGCTACGGATAAATCGCCGCTTAATATTGCCGGAATCATTAAACGCCTGAAACCAAAGCAAAAGCAGAAGCCGGCGAGCCGTATACAATTGTCCATAGGAAGCGTTGACATACGACATGGCGACCTGCGCTACGATGTCCTCAATGCGCCTCAAACGCCCGACCGTTTTAATGCCAAGCATGTAAGACTTAATGGCGTGGAACTTGCAGCGATGCTTCCCACGGTAGGTAATGACAGCGTCGCTGTACGTCTTGACCGATTGACCGCCACGGAGGCTTCCGGCCTTAAATTGAACAACTTGACCGCTACGGTGTATTATACGCCTAAGTCATTGGAAATACAGCGCTTGGGCGTTGCATTGCCTAACACGAATATACGTCTTGGAAATATCAAATTGCGGTATGACAGCATTGCTCAGCTCAGAGAAATCGGACGCAGTATTCCTGTGAAGCTAAAACTGCTTGACGGAAGTCACATCACCCCTTCGGACATCAGCCCGCTTATACCGTCCTTGAAAACGATGAACGATGACTATGACCTCTCAATCGAAGGATATGGCACATTGAAGGATTTGACGATAAGAACCCTAAAAATGTCACACCCGGGACTTGCGCTGTCCATGCAGGGTCAATTTAGTATCGACTCGCTCAGTTGTAAAGACTTGCATTTATTGGGGAATATACGTGCTGCCGAGGTAGCCGCAATACTTGCGAAAGCCAATTCCGGCATTTCGCCCAAAATGCTTGCAGATATTACACGGTTGGGCAATGTTCGGATAGATGTAAATGCTTCCGGCGACCGACATAACTTTGACGGCAATGCCATGCTCCGCACCTCGGTGGGAGATGTGGCCGTGGATGGTACGCTCTCGTCCGCGGACAACTCTTTTGACCATTTGACGGCTAATGCGACGGTTGACATACGCGGCATAAACTTGGGCCTTGTAGCGGCCGATGCACGTCTCGGCAGATTTACGGGCAGTATAGATGTCGATGCCGAGATCATCCGTTCCAAGCGCAATTTTGCAGGCGAAGTAAGTGCGCAAATAGATGCCGTCGAGTGGAATGGGAAGACGTATCGCGATATTGTCGTACGAGGCAATAGCGACTTTGACCGGACGTTCGTGGCTGATTTAGCAGCAAATACGGAAGCCGGCAATTTAGTGGCCAATGTCGGTGGGTCGTATGAGGCTTCGGCTCCGGCATTAAATCTTGCAGCCACGATACAAAATGCGGATTTACAAACTCTCGGAGTTTCAGGTAAATATGACGGATACAAACTCAATGCCGAAATCGGAGCAGACTTGCAAGGCCGCTTAGATACGTGGGTCAACGGATATGTACAGGTGAAGAAACTGCGCTTCGAACACCCCGAAAAGCCTTCTATAGAGGTGGACAATATTAGATTGAGCGCCGACAATACATCGTCACCCGGTACTATGAGTATTGAAAGCGACTTCCTAAACGGCCATCTTTCCGGCGAGATACATCCACAGACCATAGTCGGCGAATGTCGCGACATACTTTCGCATATCATTCCGGCTTTTGTAGATGTGACATGGCACGAAAAGGCCCAAAAAGACGTGGCTTCGGGTCGGTCCAACAAGTTTACGTACGAATTTGAACTGGCAGACGCCGAGAAACTGTCACGCTTTCTTCGCCTGCCGGTACAGGTGATATATCCCGTGACTATAGACGGAGAAGTGGACTATGCAAACCACCGCATGACGATGGCCATGGATGCACCGTATTTGCTTAACGGAGAAAAACTTGTAGAGAATACGGCGATGCAGATAGACGTCTCCGGCGAAGCGGCGGACGGCGGAGAGGGCCTTGCAACAATATATGCCACCACGCAGATGCCTACCAAGAAAGGCGAGATGGCTGTGGTGGCCAACCTCAGTGCGGCAGCCGGGCGCATAGATACTCGTATAGACTGGAGTTTGGAGCGCGAAAAGCCCATCAACGGTCAAATCGCTTTTTCGACATTACTGGACAGAGATGCACGAGGCCTATGTGCTACAGTAGACTTTAACCCGTGCAACATCACTTTTGGCGATGATATATGGAATATAGCTCGCTCCACCATCACGTATAATGCAGACGGAGTGCGTGCCGATGGATTCAGGATGAGTACGGATACACAAAGCATTTCGATAGACGGTACGGCCTCGGCAGACATCGAAGATGTGATGAACGTCAAGTTGGACCATATCGAAATGATTAAGATTTTCGAAACACTCGATATAAACAAGGCTCTTATAGGCGGAATAGCCACCGGCACCATTCAGGCACGAGGACTTATGGGCCCCAACCGGGCCATCACAGCCGACCATTTGCATGTCAAGGATATTTCGTATAACTACTGCACCTTGGGAGATGCCAACGTCAAAGCGTTATGGGACGCCGACCGTATGGCAGTAGCACTTGATGCCGACATCGTGGACGAGAACGGAATACATTCGCATATCGGTGGTGATATTTTCCCGATGAACGAAGGCTTGGACATAAATATTGACGCCACTAAAGTCAAGGTAGGATTTCTCAAACCATTCATGGCGGCCTTTGCCGATGACGTCTCCGGCTATGCTTCGGGTCATGCACGATTGTTTGGTACATTCAAATTTATAGACCTTGAAGGCGACCTATATGCGGACAATTTCGGAATAAAGATAGGATTTACCAACACCTGGTACTATGCAACGGATAGTGTGCATATACGTCCCGGAATTATAGAGATACCGCCTATTAAGATAAAAGATTCTTATGGTAATACGGCGGACCTGCGCGGATGGGTGAAGCATACGTATTTCAAGGCACCGGAATTTGATTTTGCCGTGACCAATGCACACAATTTCTTAAGCTACGATGTAACACCGTCCATAAGTCCCGATTGGTATGGCCGTATATATGGCAATGGTTCGGCATTTGTGACCGGTCGTCCCGGTATGGTGAATATCGGGGTCAATATGTCCACAGCTCCCGGATCGACATTCACCTTTGTCCTCTCGGACCGACTTGATGCCGAGGAGTACAAATTCCTTACCTTCAGACGTAAACAAGTAAAGAGCGAGAACGGCGCAGCTGTGAATCCGGTGGAGGTAGACCCTGTGCCGGCCGTCATACGCGAGTATCAACGTCGTATGCGTAAGGCCAATGAGGACAATCCCTCGACATATAGCATGGACATACAGGTGGATATAACGCCGCAAGCCAAGGTAAATCTTGTAATGGATCCTGTCGGCGGTGACGAAATCAAGTCCAATGGTAGCGGTAACCTGCGAATGACGTATGTCACTCCGGGCAACGACTTGCATCTTTACGGCACTTACACGATAGAACATGGCACGTATAATTTTACGTTGCAGGATATTATAGTTAAAGATTTTACGATCAAAGAGGGTAGTTCGGTGGCCTTTACAGGCGACCCATATAATGCACGTCTTGATATCAATGCCACTTATGGCGTCAATGCCAATCTGAGTGACCTTGACGAGTCATTCCTGCAAGATAAAGACCTTAACCGTACCAACGTTCCGGTGAATGCCGTGATGAAAGTCTCCGGTGATATGCGCCAGCCCGACATTGCCTTTGATTTGGAATTTCCGACGCTTACGTCCGACGTTTACCGCAAAGTGCGCTCTATCGTTTCTACGGACGAAATGATGAATAGGCAGATTATATATCTGCTGGCACTCAATCGATTCTACACCCCGGAGTATATGTCTACCACCAAGGGTAGCGATTTGTTCTCGGTAGCGTCATCGACCATTTCGAGCCAACTCAGCAGTATGCTCGGTAAACTCAGCGACAATTGGACTATTGCGCCCAACCTCCGCAGCGATCGCGGCGACTTCTCGGACGTAGAATTTGATGTAGCACTGAGCAGCACCCTGCTTAATAATCGCCTGCGCCTTAACGGCAACTTCGGATATCGTGATAAATCACTGAATACAAACCAATTTATAGGCGATTTTGATATAGAATATCTGTTGACACCCAGTGGTGTATGGCGCTTGAAGGCATACAATCGATACAACGACCAGAACTACTACTTGCGCACGGCACAGACAACGCAAGGCGTTGGCATAATGTATAGGCGAGACTTTGACCGGATGTTCAATTTCCTGCGTCGTCGTCCAAAACAGCAGCAGCCGACGGATAGTATCAATGCCACACATTCCGAGCCCGCAGCCTCGAACCGTCCGGATACCGTTCCGACAAAATAAGCCAAATGAAGCGGAGATCCATACTCCGTATGGACTTGATATTCGTTATAACGACTGTATGTGTTCGATGAAATGGTCGGCGGTGAATCAGATGCGTATAAGCGCGATATTACAGATACAAACAACGAGGCGACCCGTTTTGGTGGGGTCGCCTCGTTGCTTATATCAGGAAGGTGTTTTTGCAATTACGTCAAATCGTGATGAGGAATGTTTCGAGCCACAGAATGACGATACCGGCAAGATAGCCGAGGAATGCCATCCAAGTGATACGTTTGAGATACCAGATGAAGGGTATCTTTTCGATGCTCATAGCAACGACACCGGCAGCACTGCCAATGATGAGAAGCGAACCGCCAACGCCGGCGCAGAAAGTCAATAAGTGCCAGAACAAACCGTCCGAAACAAATACTTGAGCCCAAGCGGGGTCTGCGGCCACCTGTACTGCGGTATCTCCGACAACAGGATACATATTCATACATGCTGCTACCAGAGGAACATTATCGACTACAGAGGATAATATACCGATAATGCCGTTGATGATATACGCCTCGTGGAAAGTTGTGTCAAGCCATTGCGAAACCTCGTGGAGTATTCCGGCCTGCTGCAAAGCTTGTACGGACAAAAGAATACCGAGGAAAAAGAGGATTGTACTCATATCGATGTTGCGAACCACTTGAGAGATGCGTCCCTCCATCTTTTTGTCCAGTTTGTAGCGGTAAACAACGATTTCGGTTATAAGCCACAGAACGCTTAGCGACATTAGAATGCCCATATACGGCGGCAGATGAGTGACGGCTTTGAATATAGGCACAAACAGCAGACCGGCAACGCCGCAACCGAGGATGAAGTGCGAAAGGCGCGGGTGGTGTTCGCTAAGTACATAACCGGTACGAGTGTCTTGCGAGTTGAGCGGTTCCAAGGGGCCTTTGCCGATGGTGCGTGACGCTAAAAGCACGGGAACGACCACCGAGGCTAATGACGGCAGGATGAGATTGGCGATAAGGTCGATGGAGCTTACACAATTTTTCATCCATAGCATTATGGTGGTAATGTCGCCTATGGGCGACCATACGCCGCCGCTATTAGCGGCAATGACAATTACTGCTGCAAATGTCCAACGTTCCTTTTGGTCTGCAATCATACGACGCAGCATCATTACCATAATAATGGTAGTGGTCATATTATCCAACAGTGCCGATACGAAGAAGGCTACAAAGGCCATAACCCATAACAGTCCACGTTTGCTTCGCGCCGAGATTCGACTCACCAGATAGTTGAATCCGCCGTAACGGTCTATAAGTTCGACAATTGTCATAGCACTTATAAGGAATACGACAATCTCGCAGGTGTTACCTAATGCGGTTGTCAGATCGGATGCCATATTGGGGTCATGTCCTACGAGAGCGTAGATAGTCCACAATAGTGCGCACAGAAGTAGGGCGAATGTCGCCTTGTTGATTTTGAGGACGTGCTCCAGCGCTATTCCGAGGTATCCCAGAACAAATAACGCTATCATTGCAGTAATCATAATGCTTTGATGGTGGGGTGTTAAAGGGGTGTGTAAGACTGTTTTCTGCGTAAAATCTCCTATGGGCTTATGTTTCCAACGGAAATTTGTCACAAATTTAGGAAAAATTTCCGTAAATAAATTTTGGTTCCGGTACTTTTAATAAGAATTAGTAAAACCGGCTTTTAGCGTTAAAATAAGTGCTTTTTTTGTCGTGTGTATCGGCGTAAGGGCGGTAGAGGTGTGGGCGTATACGGTTTTCGAGAAAACGGGAGATGGACAATCAAACAGATAGTGGAATTTATTGACTGATACCTGAGGTCTAATGTTAATGAATGTTTATTAAATGCGTAGATAGGCTTGTGCAGATTAAATAAAGTTAAATACACGCATTTTTATCCTTAAAAATTTGGTGGGAATATCTATAGGCTATACCTTTGTACAGTTTTTCATGGTATTAGATTTAAGGTAAGAAGATTACGCGTCGTGATGACGGGTAATTTTTTTTGTGCCTATATATACCGTCAGCATTTGTAAGTATACGAGTTATCGTAGTGTAGGGTAGTCAATAAGATAATGATGCTGCAATATGTTTCCTTGGATTTGGGGGATATTTTGATCGTATCTGTCTCACTTGGATATGTCCTGATTATGATTTGCCGATGTTTTGTTTTTAGCCCTATTCAAAAAAAATGTGCTACCTTTGCTCCGGTTTTCGCTGAGACTTCATCGGCTAAAAGTATTATATTGTATAGAGTACGATGGGAAAAGAAGTTATAGATAAGGAAAAGGTGTCCGGCTCGTCCGGTGTAGTTGCCGAGCCCCGCAAATTATGGAATACAAATTACGTTAAATTGATGTGTTCCAACTTCTTGCTGTTTTTTGCATTCTTTCTTCTGACACCGCTACTGCCGATATATCTTTCGGATATGTTTCATGCGGACAAAGACACTATAGGCATAGTATTGTCCGGCTACGTCATTGCAGCACTGATAATACGACCTTTCAGCGGCTTTATCGTAGACACGTTTGATCGCAAGCGTGTCTTGGTGATATGTTTCTTCTTTTTCTTTATATGTTTTGCCGGCTATATTGCCGCCGGAACATTATTGATGTTTGCCATAGTGCGTACACTTCATGGTCTGCCCTTCGGCGCTACGACAGTAGCCAATAGTACAGCGGCTATAGATGTTTTGCCGTCCGAGCGGCGCAACGAGGGTATAGGATATTATGGTTTGAGCAACAATCTGGCTATGGCGATAGCTCCGTCGGCCGGTGTTTACTTATATGATGTCACCGGGAACTTTGTGCTGTTGTTTTGGATAGCGCTTTTTGCTGCTTTGCTTGGAATGCTGTGTACGATGTCGCTGAAGATGCCGCAGCGGCCGCCGGTGCCGGGCAAGCGACGTCTCAGCCTCGACCACTTTTTCCTGACGCGAGCCTGGATGATGGCTGTCAATATCAGCTTTTTTGCATTGTGTTGGGGTATATTGAGCAGTTATGTCGCCATATATGCCAAGGAAAAACTTGGTATTACCGGAGGCACAGGCGTGTTTTTTGCGCTTCTGGCCGCGGGGCTTTTTGTGTCTCGTTTGTGGGGCTCGCGCTCTTTGCGGCAAGGGCACATCACCGCCAATTGTGTATTTGGCGTGTTTGTTTCCACGGTGGGCTATACCCTGTTTGCGCTGAGTCCCGGACAATGGGCATATTATGCCTCGGCATTGCTCATAGGGCTTGGCAACGGTCGTATGTATCCGGCATTTTTGAATATGTTTATAAAGGTGGCCAGGCACGATCAGCGCGGTACGGCCAATTCGTCCATACTAATTTCCTGGGACGTAGGCGTAGGTGTGGGTATGCTCGCCGGTGGCGTTTTGGCCGAATATGCGGGCTATGCTGCGGCTTTTTGGGCTGCTGCTGCGGTACAGGCCGGAGGTGCAGCTATGTTTCTGTTGCGTACACGTGCTTTCTTCCTCCGTCGCCGTTTGTATATGGACTGCGAATAAGATCGCCTTTGTTTGAGTAAACCCTCAATTAAAGATATATAATACAGCTACTGTGGATTAGATAATCTACGGACAGTGTTTCATAGCCCTTATCTCGTCATTGCGATGGCGTGAACGAAGGGATATAATGGTGAACTCTATTTCTTCTTAGTCTTTGAAAAGGCGTCGCGGACCACGATTTCGGGACGCGTTGTTGCGGTCGTGTCTTGTGGTGCGGCTTGCTGTTTTACGGCTTGGGTGGGCGTTGTTTGTGCACGTACACGTCCGGATGTTTGAGCATCGGGCTGTTGTGCAGGCCGTGTATTGTTAGGTTTGAGTGTGTGAGTCCGTTCAGTTTCGGAACGGCTGTCGGCACGTTGTCTTTCGGACGCTTGTGTCGCCGAGCTATTGTTATTGCCGACATCGGACGATGGATTAGTCCCGGACTGAGTACTCTTTGTCGGAATAGGGTTAGCGTTAGCCAATTGGGGGACACGTCCTGCTCCTTGGTAATAGGTGACAAAATACTGTGAAGCAAGGTCATCTTCGACGACTCCGCGGCTGGACGAAGCGTGTATCATACGTCCGTCGCCGATATACATACCCACGTGCGATACGCGTCCACCGCTTCGTTTGCTCGAGAAAAACACCAAGTCACCCACGGCAAGGTATTCGCGGTCGATAGGGTGGCAGTATGCCTGCTGCTCCCGCGAACTACGCGGCAGTGAAATTCCGGCGCATTCACGAAACACTTCCATAAGAAATCCCGAGCAGTCAGTGCCTTTGCGCGAGTGTCCGCCGTAGACGTATGGCGTTCCAATCCATTTGCGAGCCTCGGACACCAAGGCTTTGCCCATTTTGGAAGTAGCAGCAGGAGTGTCCGGCTTATGCCTTTTGCCCTCAGGCTTGGAAGCCGGACGTGAATTGACCTCTTGAGCCGTACTCCCTTTGGACGAATGACAGGACGGGAAAGTGCACATCACCAGAGGCAGAATCGCAAGGATGAGTGTGCGTACGAATATATATTTGTATTTTATGCAGGTCGATAGTTGCATCTTGGTTTAAGTCTTGACTCTTTTTGCACCGCTAAGTTCTTAAAAAAAATCCATAGCACCAAATGCAGTCTCCGTTTCGGGCATTTTTGCGGAGATATTGACGATTATTACACGTACTTATAATAGCAAGGGCCGGAAGGCGTATAGTGCTTTCCGGCCCTTTGTTTTGGGATTAGCTCTGCGTATCGTTAGGCAAGAGCTGCAAGAGTCATTCCTTTTGAGCTTCCATCAGGTAATCGGCGATTTGTTCTTTGATTTCGCGCGCATAGCCCGGCCTGACTTGCGGTATGGCAAGCAAATTCTCGATACACTGCATGGTTTCTTTGAATAGGCCTGCATCGTTGGCGCGAGTCAAAGCTGCTACAATGAATTTGCCGCCGCTGTTATGCAAGGCATCGGTCATATAGTAGGCGCGTTCCAAGATTAGGATTATGCGTGCTATGTGTAGTGTAAGGTCGATGACTGCGGAAGCGGATACGCCGAAGGATGCGAAGTCCTTGATGTATGCGTTGAGATACGAGACCCTGGCACATAGCATTCCACGCTTTGAACGGTACACCTCCTTTTCGACGATTTTGATGTACTTGGCGTACAATTCTTTTTCGTCGGGATTGAGGAAGAATTCAAAGTACTCTTTGGCTTGGGGACGTGCCGAATATAGGTCGAGAATGAGCGTCACAAGTTGTTCCTGTGACATCTTGACCAATTCTTTGCGAAGTGCGGCTTTAGACATTGGGTGTCAGGCGTTCGGTGAATATATTACTTCTTGTCGGGCTTGAGCCAGCGGTCGAACCAACGGAAGAACAGACGTTGCCACATTACAGCGTTCTGAGGCTTGAGAATCCAGTGGTTTTCGTCGGGGAAGATGACCATCTCGGCGGGTATACCGCGCATCTTGGCTGCATTGAAGGCGGCCATGCCTTGCGATGCGAGGATGCGGTAGTCTTTCTCGCCATGGCTGATCATTATGGGTGTGTCCCAACGGTCAACGAATCGGTGGGGTGAGGCTGCAAAGGTACGCTGTGCGGCGGCGTTATCTTTGTCCCAGAATGCTCCGCCCATGTCCCAATTTGCAAACCACATTTCTTCGGTTTCGAGGTATTGTGCCTCGGTGTTGAAGATGCCGGCATGAGCCCACAGGGCGGCGAAGCGTTTGTCGTGATTGCCTGCAAGCCAGTATACGGAGAATCCGCCGTAGCTGGCGCCGGTGGCTCCGATGCGAGTCGGATCGATGGCCGGTTCGTTGGCTTTCATATAATCGACGGCGCTAAGGTAGTCGCGCATGTTTTGTCCGGGGTAGTCTTTGGAGATCTGTTCTTCCCATTCGGTACCGAATCCGGGAACACCGCGGCGGTTGGGCGCAATCATAATATACCCGTTGGAGGCCATGAGTGCGAAGTTCCAACGGTAGCTCCAGAACTGGCTGACGGCGCTTTGCGGACCGCCTTGGCAGTAGAGTATGGCCGGATATTTTTGTGTCGCATCGAATTTGGGCGGGTATATGACCCATGTAAGCATTTCTTTGCCATCGGTAGTGGGCACCTTCTTGGCTTCGACTGTGGGCATCGTGAGTTGAGCAAAGATGTCGCCGTTGATATCTGTCAGGGCTACGTCTTCTTTCACGCCTTTCTTGGCTTTGGGCCCTATGCGGTAGATTTCGTTGGGGCGAAGCATTGAGTGGCGCATAGTCACTACGGTCTTGCGGTCTACCGGTGCAAGGGTGGTGTAATCGTAGAGGCCTTCGGCCACGGTGGTAACCTTGTGTGTGGCTACTTCCATATTAAATATTGGGGCCACGCCTTGATGGTAGGCTATAAACCAGATGTTTTTGCCGTCGGGATTCCATGCAAATTCTTCGATGGTATAGTCCCAATCGGCTGTGAGATCGGTCTTTTGACCGGTGGCGTTGTCGCGTATGAACAGCCGGTTTTTGTCAGCTTCGTATCCGTCTCGTTTCATGGACAGCCATGCCATGTATCGTCCGTCGGGCGAGAATGCGGGGTTGGTGTCGTACCCCATCATTCCTTCGGTAAGGTTGGTTGTGGTGCCGGAAGCCAGGTCGTATGCGTACAAATCGCTATTGGTGGATATGGCATATTCCAGTCCGGTCTTTTTGCGCGAGGTGTATACGAGTGTCTTGCTGTCGGGACTCCAGGCGAAGGACTCGACGCCGCCAAAGGGTCGCATGGGCGATTCGTAGGGCTCGCCTTCCATGATGTCTTTGAGTTCTGTAACGCTTTGGCCGTCAAACGAGCCTACAAAGGGGTGGGGTATTTCCGTAACCCAGGTGTCCCAGTGTTTGTACATGATGTCGTCGATGACGCGTCCGGTTGCCTTGGGCAGATCCGGATAGATATCGGCTGCTGTACGGTTGTACTTTACTGTGCCGATAAGTACGACTTTGGATTGATCCGGTGAGAACAAAAAGCCTTCGATGCCTCCGTCGACATTGGTGACGGCGTGGCGTTCCGTACCGTCGGCATTCATCACCCACAGCTGAGGTGTGGAGTCCTTTTCGGCGTATACAAAGGCAATGCGTGCGCCGTTGTCTATCCATACGGCCGAGTTCTCGCTTTGTGCTGTCTTGGTGATGCGCGTCATGCCCGTGCCGTCGATGTTCATGACGTAGAGGTCGCGGTTGGATTTGTTTTGTGGTACGCTTTCGTAGCTTACGCCGAAGAGTACGCGTTTGCCGTCGGGAGATACGCGGGGCTCGGAAACGCGTCCGAGAGCTTCGAGGGCATCGATGTCGAATATGCCTGTAGTACTCTTGAAGTCCGGGCGGTCAATGATGTCCGTATCTTCGCCGGCCAGTGCGGCTGTTGGCGTCATTGCGTTGAGCATAAGTGCTGTTGCGCTCATAATTAGTGCTTTGTGCATAACGTAACTTATTTATGTGGTTTGTGTTTGAAGTCTTTTGAGGCGTTCTTGCGTTGATTGTCCGATGATGGTTTGCGTTTTTGTGCGGCATATCCGGTGCCTTGGCTGTATCCGTTGCGGTTGTGACTGCTTCCGCCGGAGGGTCCGTAAGGACGGTATGCAGGGAAAAGTTTGCCGACGAGGTCTTGTCGGCGCAGACGCCGTAATGAGGCTATAATAGCATCGCGACGTGTCCGGTCGTACCAGAAGAAATATTGTCGTTGGGCCTCCTTGGCGCGTGCGTCTGTGGCGCAGAATACCTTTTCGCCGGTGTATGGGTGTATGCCCGAGTAATATATCTCGGTGGCCAGCGTCATCGGGGTGGGCGTGAAGTCTTGGACCTGCTCGAGGTGCATATCCAAGTCTTTGGTGCGTGCGGCCAAGATTGCCATATCCTCTTCGTGGCACCCGGGATGGCTGGAAATGAAGTACGGTATCAGTTGCTGACGTATTCCGCAGCGACGATTTACGTCTTCAAATATTTCTTTGAAGTCGTAAAACAGGTCGAAGGATGGTTTGCGCATGACTTCGAGGACGCGGTCTTCGGTGTGTTCCGGTGCAACTTTGAGGCGACCCGAGACGTGGTGCTCGATGAGTTCGCGGTTGTATCGCAGGTTGACGGCATCGATGTGCGGGTCGCCGGTATGGTGCATAGATAAATCGTAGCGAACGCCGCTGCCGACGAAGGACTTTTTGACGCCTTTGAGGGCATCCACCTTATGGTATATGTCGAGAAGTGCCGAGTGGTCGGTGTTGAGGTTGGGGCATACGCGTGGATGCAGACACGAAGGGCGCAGGCATTTGGCGCAGATATCGGTGTCGCGTCCGTGCATACCGTACATATTGGCGCTTGGACCGCCGAGGTCGCTGATATATCCTTTGAAATCGGGCATTTGTGTGACGGCTTTGGCTTCGCGCAGTATTGATTCGGCCGAACGCGAGGCTATGAACTTGCCTTGGTGTGCCGAGATGGTGCAGAAGGCGCAACCGCCGAAGCATCCGCGGTGCATATTGACTGAATGTCGAATCATCTCGTAGGCCGGGATGCGTTTGCCGCGGTAGCGTGGATGGGGCATACGAGTGTAGGGCAGGTCGAATGATGCGTCAATCTCGCCGGTGTTCATAGCCGGGTACATCGGGTTGGCTTTGACGCCGCTTTTGCCGTATTGCTGCCATAGGGTTGCACCTCCGTTGCGGCGGTTGCTTTGCTGTTCGATATGCTTGAAATTGAGACTTTGACAACGACGGTCGCGTAGGCATTGTTCCCACGAATTGAGTATGATGTTGTTGTCATCTGCCGCCGGGATGTCTGTGGCGTTGACGCGTACCACGGTCTGCCTGATGTCGGTGAGTTGACTGACGGGCGTACCGGCATCCAACGCTTCGGCAATGGCTGTGATGGTGCGTTCGCCCATTCCATAGACCAGTATATCGGCTTGGCAGTCCAATAGTATGGAGGGACGCAAGCGGTCTTGCCAATAGTCGTAGTGAGATAAGCGCCGAAGCGAGGCCTCAATGCCGCCCACCACGACAGGAACGTCCGGGAATAGCTTTTTGAGAATCTCTGAATATACGATTGTAGGGTAGTCTGGTCGTGCGCCGTGGCGTCCTCCGGGGGTGTAGGCATCATCGGCACGGCGTCGACGGGCGGCTGTGTAATGGTTAACCATGGAGTCCATGGCTCCGGCGCTTATGCCGAAGAATAGTCGCGGTATGCCCAGTTTGCGGAAGTCGCGTAGGTCGTCCTGCCAATTGGGCTGTGGCACTATCGCCACGCGGTAGCCGGCGGCCTGGAGTGTGCGCCCTATCACGGCTGCACCGAAGGAAGGGTGGTCGATGTAGGCATCGCCGCTGAAGAGTATGACGTCCGGGCGATCCCAGCCGAGTGCTTCGATTTCCTTGACGGTGGTGGGCAGCCACAGTCGCTTGTCCATAGAGCCTAAAGCCAATTCGTCTACGTACTCCATAGGTCTTATGTTATTTGCCCGAATGGTTTATGTCGGTGGGCTTGTCGGAAAGTCGCTGTATGCGATCTTCGATTTTCAGTACGAGGTCGCGTAGTCGCGCAGCTTCCATAAACTGCATATCTTTGGCGGCCTTGAGCATATCGCGGCGCAGAGCCGTGGCTTGGCGTTGCAATTCGTCGGCGTTCATGTATGCCATGACCGGATCGGCGGCGATGTCGGCCTGTGGTGCGTATTCGCTCATATATGGTATAGGCTTTGCAGCCTGAGTTTTGGTTTGAAGTCCTTGGCGTGATGCACGTTTGGCCATCGGTGCTGCCACTTCATCGGGGTCTTCGTGTCCGATGATGGCATTGCGAGCTTTGATGATGGCCTTGGGTGTAATGCCGTGCTCGGCGTTGTAAGCCAGTTGGATTTCGCGGCGACGGTGAGTCTCGTCGATGGTGCGCTGCATTGACTCGGTGATATGGTCGGCGTACATAATGACACGCCCGTTGAGGTTGCGTGCGGCGCGTCCCACGGTTTGTGTCAGCGAGCGGTGGCTGCGCAGGAAGCCTTCCTTGTCCGCATCGAGGATGGCCACAAGCGATACCTCGGGCAGGTCGAGGCCCTCGCGCAGAAGGTTGACGCCGATAAGTACGTCATAGACGCCGGCACGTAGGTCGTCCAAGATTTTGATGCGATCCATAGTCTCGACATCGCTGTGTATGTATGCGGTCTTGATGTCGAGTTTGGCCAAATAATCGTTCAGCTCCTCGGCCATGCGCTTGGTCAGCGTGGTCACCAAGGTGCGTTCGCCACGCTCCACTTGGCGACGTATTTCTTCGAGTAGGTGGTCGATTTGGTGCGTAGACGGCACGACTGTAATTTCGGGGTCGAGCAGTCCGGTGGGGCGTATAACCTGCTCGACAATGACGCCCTCGCTGCGCGCCAACTCGTAGTCGGCGGGTGTGGCCGATACATACAATGTCTGATGTGTCAGTGCCTCGAATTCCTCGAATTTGAGCGGGCGGTTGTCCAGCGCTGCCGGCAGGCGGAAGCCATACTGCACGAGGTTCATCTTGCGCGATAGGTCGCCGCCGTACATGGCACGCACTTGGGGAATTGTGACGTGGCTCTCATCGATGATTGTCAGGAAGTCTTTGGGCAAGTAGTCAAGCAGACAGAAAGGCCGCGCACCGGGTTGGCGCCCGTCGAAGTAGCGGCTATAGTTTTCGATGCCGGAGCAGTAGCCCAGTTCTTGAATCATCTCGACATCGTAGGTTACGCGCTCGCGCAGGCGTGCGGCCTCCAGCGGTTTGCCCTCGCGGTTAAATTCCTCGATTTGCTGTCCGAGGTCGAGCTGTATCTGCGCTATCGCGGCCGCTTGACGCTCGGGAGTGGTCACAAAAAGGTTGGCCGGATAGATGTTGAAACTATCGTGGTTGCCCATGCTTACGCCGTCTTCGGGATGTATCGATGAAATAGACTCGATTTCATCGCCCCAAAAGACGATACGTACCACGATTTCCTCATAGGCCAGGCGTACATCCACCGTGTCGCCGCGCACGCGGAATGTGCCGCGGGCCAGGTCGGTCTCGTTGCGGCTATACAGTGCAGCTACGAGGCGGCGCAACAGGTCGTTGCGCGTGATGTGCATGCCTACCGACACCTTCAATGCCGTGGCATGAAAATCTTCGGGATTGCCCATACCGTAAAGGCACGACACTGATGACACAATGACTATGTCGCGACGTCCGGACATCAAGGCCGATACTGTGGAAAGGCGCAGACGGTCAATTTCTTCATTGACCATCAAGTCCTTTTCGATATACTTGTCCGCTGAAGGAATGTAAGCCTCCGGCTGGTAATAGTCATAGTAAGATATAAAATACTGTACCGAGTTGTCAGGGAAGAACCCTTTCATCTCGCTGTACAGCTGTGCCGCAAGGGTTTTATTATGGCTCAGGATAAGGGTAGGGCGCTGCACCTGCTCGATGACATTGGCCATAGTGAAGGTCTTGCCTGAGCCGGTGACGCCGAGCAACACCTGAGCCGGGACGCCCTCGCGCACCCCGGCCACCAATTGTTCGATAGCCTGCGGCTGATCGCCCGTCGGCTTATATGCTGATTTTAGCTTGAATTCCATTGTCGTCGTAACTCGCTATGTCCGATAGGCAGCCTTCCGAAAGCCCTTCCGCCTTCATCCGCTTCCGTCCATCATACAAAGTTACGACTTCGCCGCGAGATACGCAATACCCATCGTTTCGCCGCAATCTACATTCGCCGTTTCAGCCGCCTCCACTTCAGCCGTATATAAGGAACAAAAATATCCGTTGAAAGGGCGTTTGGGAGATTAAATGTTGCTCAGTGCATAGAGGGGTATAATATTGATGTGCCTTCGTGCGCCATTTGCCTCTTTGTCTATGTATTCGTATTCGCCGAAGTTTTCTAACGAAGTCCTGACTGCGTGTTGAAGCCCCTTCTTTCTCATAAATAGCCATAGACTTTGCATGCTGCCGCGTGTGTTTGCTTTCACCTCTATGGGGAGAACTTTGCCATCCTTTGCTTCCAAATAGTCTATTTCGGCATTTGTGCCGCGGGCCTGATTTTGCCAGTAATACATCTCGGCTCTTTGAAAACAGTCATGATTCTTGACCAATTCCAGTCCGGCAAACATTTCAGAAGCTGCACCATTGTTGACAAAATCGTTTTCTGAGGCAAGAAGGATGTCTGCCGCCGGTGTGCCAAGCATCGTTTGCATCAGACCCAAATCCATAAACAAGTATTTGGTGTAATTGCTGTTCTCTTCCGCGCCCAAAGGCAACCCGTTGCCATCACTGTGTGTTACAGGAATAATGAGTCCTGCCAACGTCAAAAGATGAAGTATATTCTTGATGTCAGATGAGCGAACATCATCGGCGGCTTGCCTAAACACAAATTTTCCTCCGGCCTGTAATGCAACCGAACGTAGTACTTTTCGCATTAAAGTCGGGGAAACACGCGCTTTGTACTTGGCGAAGTCGTCTTGGTATGTGTCCAATATATCGTTGTGTACGTGGGTACACTCTATATAATTTTTTGACTCAATCCATTCTGCTACGGCAGCGGGCATTCCGCCAACGAGGTAGAAAGTTTTCAACTGCTCTATAAGCATTCTGTGGACAGCTTCGGGTAATGGAGACGCCGACGATGCCTTGCGCTTGTATTCTATGGTTAGGTCAAGTCCTTGGGCCAGTAAGAATTCATCAAACGAGAACGGATACATATAAAGAGAACGTATTCTTCCGACGCCAAAAGAAGGCAAATCTTCCAATGCGAATTCCAAGAGCGAACCTGCGGCTATGACGTGTAAATCCGGGAAATCTTCCTTGAAATACCTTAAGGACATTATAGCGTCTTGACATACCTGTATCTCGTCGATAAAAAGCAGTGTTTTTCCTGCAGCGATGGGAATACCTGTTATCGCACTGATACCTTCACAAGTGCGAAAGACGTCTATGTCCTTGGAGAACAGCTGTCTAATAGATGGCTGGCGTTCCAGGTTTACTTCTACAAAGTGCTTGAATGTTTTGCCTAATTGCTGCACAGCGGTAGATTTTCCCACTTGTCTTGCTCCTCTGATAAGCAGCGGTTTTCTCTTTGGCGCATTCTTCCATTCAAGCAATTTTTGATCTATGTTCCTTTGGTAATATGTCATATCTTTGTATGTATTTGAAATACAGTGCAAAGGTAGTTAGTTTTTGCTAAAAGTCAAGGCTATTAATGGTTAAAAAGTGCCAAAAGTCAAGGCTGAAAACAGTCGAAATTTGCCAGAACTCAGGGCTAATCCACCGTTGTGTCTTGCGCCAAATCCCCTGCCGGTTTATATGCAAAGCTAAATAGGCTACTCGTCATTTTTGCGGTAGCCTGTTTAAGTTTTGGATTATTCTATGTTTTGTGTATGAGTCGCCATTATGCGTTAGACGCCTGAATCATATCCATAAAGCGTTGGAGGGTGGTCACATACAGCTCATTGTCATACGGACTGGCGTGGCGTTCAAGCGAATCGACATATTCGTGGAACTGGTAGTCACCATCGTTTTTATACTCTGCTGTCGTTTTCAGATAAGCATATAGCTGGCTGTAATGCACCTTGGTGTACTTCTCATTGCACGTGTACTGCGAGAGGTCGACGTTGTTGTAGTCCGGTGTCAGGACAAAGAACTGTGGATTTGGGAAACGATGCCTCAGATTTTTGATGGTCGCTTTGTCAGAAATCATGTCGGCGTATTTCTTGTCTGTCTTATCCAGTAGGCGATAGTACTTTTCAAGTTGCGACTTATTGGGATCGTGCTTGTCAAGGCCGTTGATGCCCGACGTGATCTTATTTTCAATTACGATGGATTTTTCGCCGTTGGTGAAAAGCAGGTCGATATTGAGCTGTTCGCGCTTGACATCGAAGCGTCTGGTTATGGGGAAGTCAACGCCCAGCTCGTGCATAAAGCCGGTGAAGTGGTGCGGGTATTTCTTGAAAAAGTATGCTATAGCGTTAGAATACGCTAATTCACTGTATGCGATGCCGCAGATGTCAAACATAGTTTCGGTAGTCGTATGCTCAAGCTCGGCCTTCGACTCGGCAACTGTCCCCACACCTTCGTCCCAAAGGTCGGCATTGTCAATAAGCGAGGACAGGGCGCTATAAGCATTGGCAGCAGTGCCGCTATTTTCTATGTACTGCTTCAGTGAAGCTTTGGCGGCATTCAGTCCTGTAAGTTTGACCAGTATGTCGTTGCCTATCAAACGCTCTTGCGCCGTAGTGTCTGCTTCGAACGTTATGTATATTGGTTTCTTGGGCTTGACGACTCGCTCGGCCTCGAACGTGATATTGACGTCCTGCTGAAAGCGGTTGCCACTGAAGATGGCGTTAAGCGAAACGCCATCATATGTTATTCTATTAGCGGCGATAAAGTCATCTTGATCATCCTTTAGCTTTGGTTGGCTATACTTTTCATCGTCCGCTTTGACGGCGTTTTTCGTCTGCGGAGCTTTTTCGGCCAATTCGGGTTTATAGACATCCTTGAGTCCGGTGGCAAGTCCGATTACTTCCAGCATCTTGGCTCCTTGGATAGTACGAACCATCAGCATTGACTTGATACGGCCTTTCCAAACGCTGTGAAACGATCCGAGGGCGTTCAGATACAGATAGTATTTGCCGTTGTCAGATTTGAAAAGATTGATAACTTCGTGCCCAATGTTTTCCTCGAGGTAATCACCAGTGAACATTCGGTTTAGCACAATCGCCTCGCTGTTGTTGATATTTGCTTCTGTTGTCATATTTATTGATATAGGTATTTGAAATTCGTTCCTATATTTAGTGAGGTTCTATTATCTTTTTTATAAAAACCATAACTTCACTGCGATATACGCAATTCTATTACATTATGAAAAACTAAAAGTATATACTATTGACATTGTGCAAATTGTATAGCCATTTTAGTTTTTCATAATGTAGCGTTTTCTCGTTGCGTTATTTCGCGTATTTAGATTTGAGCACATCCATTTGTGCTTTGGTGGCGTTCTTGGGGATTTCGGGCAGCTTGGAAAGGGTCATCTCGTCAAGGGCAAGGACCCAGTCGTCTGCTGATGCGACCTGAACTTTTATGCCGAATTTGGACATGATGTCTTTCTCGAAACCGCCAACGGTTTTGCTACTACGGCACTCATATTCGCCGGTAGCTTTGGCGAGGGCTGAGACTTTTTCGCTGCCGTCACAACGTTTGTTTCCGTTGTATACGCGCAGCGTTCCTCCGAATTCCTCTTTGAAGCGCTTGCATAGGGTTGACACCAAAAGGCGTCCATCGATTTTGATTGTCATAGTTGTACAGTTTTATTTGTAAATTATTGATTTATGCTTTTGTCAAAAGCATAGACGATTATATGCGATTGTATGTATGTGCGTATCAGTATGATTGTCCATGTGTACTTTACCGGATGAGTAGATGTGATCTACCATTCCAACTTTATACCGTTTCTTCAGGTGAATTCGAGTTGTTCTCTGTCTTCTCTTCTTCAATGATTTCGGACAATTCTTTGGGCATGGTTTCAGCTGTTCCTTCGGTGGTTGAGGCAGATGCTTTGGGTGGTCTTGCGTTTTTGATCATTTCAATCAATTTGTGAATGTTTGGCATGCGCTTACCATTTAGCAGTAATATTGCAATGACGCACAGCAATATTATTTCGAAATTGTCAATGGTGATTAGTATCATGTTTTTACCTTTTATTGTTTGTAGTCGTTGTATGCAATGTCTTTGCGTTTTAGCTCTTCGGAAATCGGCATATCTGCAATATGTAATATTTCGCGGTTTATTACTTGGGCTATGTGTTTTGCGATGAGCATTCGTTGCATATTCCAGCAAGAAACCGACCAGGCAACGCGTATCGAAACGCTGTTGATGCTGTTGGCGTTCGCTGTTTTTTTTGTAAAGAGGTTCTGATTGTTCTTGCCGGCATCATGATACCGCTGGAAGTCGGTACCGATGTCAAAATTTTGCTTTAGGTCGTCCGATAAATCAGTGAAGAAGTGCTTAAAGGTCTCTTTGTCGATGACATCCGGCGAACCGCTGTCAATCGACTCTTCTCCTCGTTTGCCACCGGCAGTAATATGTATTTCGGTCGGATATGAGGGCTCGTTTGCACCGGAAGCGGCAAGCATAGCGAATACCCAGTTGTTCTTCTTGTTGGATGTAAGCTTGTTCAGATCTTCCAAAAAAAAATTGGCATTTTTGAGCTTTGACGCATCCGGAATCTTATAGAAACTTTTGTAGGGTGTCAGTTGGCCGTTTTCACGACTTACATAGTTGAACCCGCCCATTTTGGCCAGATAGTACGAAAAATGGCCGATTATCGGGTCTATAAGACTGCTTACAGACACGATGGTTACGTCTGACCCTCGGTCAATACAGCATCCGTAAGGGCGGTTGATGTGAAAAATTTCGACAGCAAGACGATCATTAGGGTGTTCGTCGGAACACTGAGCTGCTGCGAGGTTTATCAATCGCATATCAGGTTGGCTGTCCACAACTTCGATAATTTCGTCGGCTGTAAGGCCACTTCGAGCTTGTATTGTGATTATACTCAAATATGGCTTCACAATCTGATAACCTGTAGGCCGATCGAGTTTGCGCTCGAAAACGTTGCGAACCTTTTTTACGTTTTCGGCCAATTTCTTTGAGTGTCTGTCTTCGTCCATAGCATCGGTAAATCCGGAGCCGATAAGTCCTGCCGGTACGGCGAATATGGCTATTCCAAGTATGCCTATGACGCAGGCGATGATTTTGCCGACAATGGTTACGGGTGGTGTATCTGCAAAGTTGCCAGGGTCTCCAATGTACTGGCAGAAAGCCCATATCACAGATGAGGAACCATCATCATATACTTCCGGTTGTGCCTCATGCTCTACGAAATATAGTATGAAGGATAGGATGAGCGTAATAATAATCAGGAATTGAGCTGAAACCACCAATTCTTTTTTCTTGCTTATGACGGCTTCTTTCAATATATGAAACGCCTTCATATATCGGAATATGCGCATCAGACGTGCAATACGTAGAGCTTTGAATGCGGTAATGGGTAGTGGTACGATAAAGTTGATATAGAACGGGAACGTAGACAGAATGTCGATGAGCCCGTAGAATGTAAAACAATATCTAACACGTCCCCAAAAACCTTCGAATTTGGGCGATATAATGTCTGCGCACCATATTCGTAGGATAATTTCTATGGTGAAGATGTATGTTGTGAGGTGGTCAACCCAATACAACCATTTGCCGTAGCGCTGTGCTATGCTTTCGTAGGTGGATAGAAATACCTCGATGGTCGAAATGATGATAAGTCCGATAATGACGTAATCAATGACATTGTGCCAAACCTTGGTGTGGAGGTTGTCATCGAAGACCCTTCCGAGGTTATTCTTGAAATTACAGATTTTACTCATCAGAATTTATGCGTTATGGCTGTAAGCGCCAAGAGGTTATTTGCTATATTCTATTCTGTAATATTCGGTGGTGGGGACGGCTGCCGCTGCTTCAACCCATAAATAATTGGTGAAGCGTATGCGTTCGTTTTCGAAAGCGAGATATATGGTGCGGTTGCCTTTGGTCGGAATGCGTCCGTTGCAGGATTGTGTACCCAACCGCGAGTAATTAACGTCATAGTTCAGTTTGGATGCAACGGATGTTCCGTCTTGGAATTTCTTGGCTTCTGTTGCATTGCGGAAAACGTACATATTGCAATATGCATCTTCTTCGGTGATGGGACGGTTGTCATCCAACAGCATATTGATGATACCGCTGCGACGTGTGCTTTCATATACCGGCAGTTTGAATATTTTTATGCTACGATATGATTGCTGCATGTTGTCGGCAAATTTGCCGTCCGAGGCGCGAGATTGTTCACTTGTAGACAGACGCATTGAGAACAGAAATTCCGATACGCCTTTGGGTACGGTCACGGGAATCACGGCAATCGATGCACCAGAGAAAGACGCTTTGATTTTGCCTCGGAGGGTGAATTTGCGCGGCTCATCAAAGATTTTTCGTATTTTGATACCTTCGTGTGCGATGGCGCCAAAGTCTTTTTTGGAGCAAATGACCGCTTTTTTGCGCACCTTTGGACGAGTGGCGGACGTGCCGGGGGAAGGTGTGAACGAGATATTTGCTGATACATATTGTCTGGCGCGAGGATCTATTTCGACGAGGTATACGGCAGCAAATTTGATTTTTACTGAATCGTTGACATTGGCCGAACTGTGACTTTTCAGCTTCTTGTGAGTGTCTGCATTGTATACTGTAATACCGGCCGAGCTTTCGCATTGGATGTTATAGCGTAGAACATCGCCGCTTAGTAGGTATATAGGGTAGGTGACCTTTTGAGTTAATAGGTGGGTCTGTCCGTCAAAAGTTGAGGCCGCATTGTTATTGGTCCCGATATCAGACGAATCGGATGAGTCTCCCGAGGCCTTGAGCGCTCTTTCTTTGAGCGCAGTCAACCGTGCTTCGAGTTTTGCGCAGTGCGCACGAGTGGCGGCGTTCATCGATTCGGCATTGTATGTATAGTGTATCTGTCTGATGTTTTCGATGATAGCTGCACTATTGGTCGCGCTGCCGTTCTCGATTTGTGCAATGTTAGCTTCACCTTCTTCGATTTGTTTCAGGATGTGATTGTACATCGCGGCATCACGTTCGGACAATTGGATTAATCCGAGGGCGGTTGTATCGGTGCCTGTTGCATCTGATGTGCCGTTGCCGCATTTAGCCACTGCAAGACACACTAAAACTACGGCAAGTATGACTAAAGTGATTGCGCCTATTCTTGTTCTGAGCTGGTCCATTGGTCGTTAAGCATTTGTGCGAAATCCGATTCGGGGTCTATGTCTGCTCCGTTTACTTGGGCTTGGAGCTGTGACTGCATATTGCTGTATGAGTATTGCGGATATTCATTGCCCCATTTATTGTTGTCTACGTTTTTCTTAAACCATATTATGTTTTTGTCAAAGAAACGCTGGGCTTCTGCTTGACGGTTATGCTGGCATAAGTAAGCAATGACATCGGTCATATATCCGTAGTAACAGCCTCCGTTGCCGGGATAATTCTGGTCTTCGTATTCCAGAGGATGGTATTGCCATGCATCTTCAAATCTGTCAGCTTCGATAAGCGCTTTGTATAACTTGGCGGTTACATACCGTTCGTATTCGCCGTTACGAAACTTCATATCGTATGTCGATAGATGGTTACTTGATACATTCTCGTACACGTCAATTGCTTGATCAAGATTGCCTATAGCCAAATATTCGTTGATGAGGCGTTTTGCTCCCTGCTCAAACAACTTTTTGTGCACATCGCCTAAGGCTTCTCTGGCTTCGGAAAGCTTGCCTTCCTTAATCAGCGCTTCGAATTTGTCATACGCATCTTCATTCTTGCTGTCCGAACACGTCTGTTCGATGGCTGCAAAAATGCCTATGACAATAATTATGGAAAAGATGGTTATGGCTTTCATCTGTATATTATACTTCGGTGATAGCTAAGATTGCTTCTCAGGGAAGGATGCTGGATTGACTCCCTGCCTTGAGAGCTTTGATTGGTCGTTATCGTCTCTTTTTGCCGGTTATGGCATTAAGTATTGTCCCTCCTACTTTGCGTTGGAGTCCCTGTTTCGTAGTTGGTATCCCTGTCTTGCGTGCAATTTTCTGCTTCGCTGCAGTGATGCCTACTGCACGCTTCAGCGAAAATGATAGTCCCGGTATTTTCATAATCGATGTCTTGAAAGATTATTAGTCCTTATCTGCTTCAACCGGTCCCCAGCCATTTTTTATGAATCTTGCTAAGTTTTCACGGGCTGTTTCGCATTCTTCATCATTATTATCAGACATAAGAACGCGGATATACCACATTCGGGCTGTGTCAATATCGCGTTCAACGCCGATGCCATTTTCGTAGATATACCCCAATGCATTTTGTGAACTTCCATCTCCGGCTTCGGCGGCTAAGCTAAACCATTTCAGAGCTTCTGCATTGTCCTCCGGAATGACATCGCCATTAAAATACAATACGGCGAGGTCATGCTGAGACGTAATGTCGCCTTGTTCGGCTGCAAGTCTTAGCCAGTTTACAGCTTCCTCAGGATTCTTAGAAACGCCTGTTCCGTTTAGATAGCATCCGCCAAGCTTCCTTTGAGCTATATCATCCCCTTGTTCAGCTGCTAACCGGAACCAGTTTACAGCCGCTTTATAATCCATTGGTACGCCGTATCCGTTCAGATAACATTCTCCGAGAGATGTTTGTGCAAATTTATTGCCTTGTTTGGCTGATAAGCTAAACCATTTTACAGCCTCCTCATTATCTTCCGGTACGCCTGATCCGTAATAATATAAAGAGCCAAGGCCATATTGAGCCTTGTCATTTCCTTGTTCTGCTGATTTTTTATACCATTTTATGCCTTCTTTTATGTCCTTTGGGGTACCAACGCCATTTATGTATTTGCTGCCGAGATAATATTGGTCATCGGCTCGCCCTTGTTCTGCCGCGCGTTTTGTCCATTCAAAGGCTTTTGTATAGTCTTGTTCCACGCCCAGTCCGGAATAATAGCACGATGCCAAATAGCATTGAGATTCCGCGTCTCCTTGTTCTGCTGCTTTTCGGAACCATTTAACGGCTTCAGTATAGTCTTGCGTAACACCGCGTCCGAAGTAATAGCTAAGGGCTGTCATCATTTGGGCTTTTGTGTTTCCTTGCTTTGCTGCACGGAGATACCATTTTAAGGCTTCTGTTTCGTCTATATCGACGCCTTTGCCGTCTTTATAGCATGTAGCGAGGAGGCATTGTGCATCAGCATCCCCTTTTTCGGCGCATTCACGAAAGCCTTTGACTGCTTCGACATAATTCCCATCGCAATACTGGTCAACGGCTTTAAAGTATGGTTTGAGGGCCTCGAATTCTTCGTCAGATATCTCTTCTTCGTCGTCCTCATCGCTATCGACTTCGCATTGTGCGCAATTAGAAGCTGTTGCTTCGTCTTGCAAGTCGTAATCGTCACGGAGGTTTGGGGATAACTTTAGTATTTTGATTTCTATCTTTTTTGTTGCCATGATAGTCGTTTTTTCATTGTCTAACTATCTACTTGGCTAGTGTCGGCGCGTAATATAGTCCGACACTTGCCAAGCAGATGGTAGACGTTGTTTGGATTGTAGTTGGAATCTTTTGATTATTTATCCTGCACCCATTTGGCTCCGGTCTTAGTATACACTCGGACTTTATTCCCACATTCCTTGCATGTGGGACTACCAAACAAGTGTTTCTTTATATGTTTCTCGCAGATGTCTCCGTGTTTGGGGCATTTATACTTGTGGAATGAGCCGCTGCTGGTAAATAGCCCCTTGCTAATTACCTTCTTGCATAGCTTACATTCGAAATCGTTGCTTGCCATATAACTTTATGGCTATTATTTGCCGGCGGCGACGAGTGTTACGTTGTCGTCCGCGAGTTTGGTGTTGTCGGAATTGGCCACCTGTACGCCGATGCCGTACATTTCAGAGACTTTTTTCTCGAAGTTGCCGACTTTAAGGTTGCCGCCAACAGTGAGTTCGCCGCCTGCTTTGCCCTCTGCGCGAATGGATGCGAGTGTGGCGTTGTCATCTGCGAAAGCGCCGCGGCATGTAGCGCTCTTGTAGACACGGAGTGTCGAGCCGAAGTTTTTCTTGAAGTTGTCTTTGAGTGTTTTGACCTTCATGCGGCCATCTAACTTAAATTCTGCCATAGTTTTTTGATTTTAGTTGTTGGTGTGATGTTGTTATTCTTATGCGTTTTTGCTTCTGCTGATTTCCACTGCGCGTTTGATTATACGCGTGCCTAATTGGCGAGTGGTCAGATTTGTATCGTAATCGAGGTCTATAAGCTCGGCGATTTCGCGTAGGCCTTGTTTGGTGTTCTCGTAGTCTGTGTAGACGACGATGGATCCTTCTTCGGTGCGATAGATTACGTAAGGGCCGTATTCGGCATGGGCAGTTCCTTTTGAGGGTATTTTTTCGCCTTTCAACTCGCCGATCAATTTAGCTCCGAATTGCCGCGTGTTCCAATTTTCGTCATATTCAAAGCCTGTTTTCTCGGCAATTTCTCGTAGGGCACCCTTGGTGTTGCTGTATGTTTTGCGGACATAGAACGAGCCTTTGATGTCTTCTACGACAAGGTATTCGCCTATTATGATTTCGTTTTTTGTCTCCATATAGCGAGGCTATACTATTATATAGTTAATATTGTATGATAAAACTTTTCGGTATCGATGATGTTGGATTCCCAATGCATCGAATATTCTGCTTCAACGTCAAACCTTGGGTTGTCTTTGGCTAATTTGCTTTCGCGCTTTTGCCAGTATTTGTGTATGCTGTGTTTGCCTTCGGAGATGTTCATCAGGTAGTTGTCTGAAGATTCCTTGCTTCCTTTGACATATATTTCGTCATTGGTTACAAATACGGCTAAGCCGTTGTGGATGTTGTCAAAACGCCGGCGCAACAGCTCGATTCGCTTGACGTCTTTCCAAAATCCGTACATCCCGAGGTTTTGAGCTCCCTGATTCTTTACAACCAGAACTTCCTTGCTTAGTTTTATGCCGAAACGGGATATTTGCCGATTTACGCCTTTGGTCTTGTATTTGAGCTCGATAGGAACGTATTCAATTCCTTTCCGGACTACGATATCAATGCGTAATTCGTTGTCCCAAAGGTCGCCATAACCTTCCAGTTCAGAGTTCGGTACGTAGTATTCGATGTCGACATCATCGTATTTGTTATCTGATGCTTCGAGCCACAGGGCAAGATGCATCTGAAGGTCGCGCTCATTGAAGAGCAACTCTTGGTTGCTCTTCAAGAACGCGGATACATCGTCTTTGACTAAGTCAACGAGCCTCGTCATCTGTCGTCTTTACAAGATTACAAATTCGGTGCGGCGGTTGGCCTCCGGGTTGTTGGGATCTTTAGGCTCGGACGAGCCTTTGCCAACGGAGGTGACACGTGCGGCGTCTATACCTTCCTTGTTTACGAGGAAGTCAACGGCTGCCTTGGCACGATCTTGCGACAGTTTGAGGTTGTGCTCTGCGCTGCCTTCGGCGGAGGTGTGGCCTACGACTTGTAGGCGCAATTCGGGATTCTGGCTGAGAACCTTGGCGAGGTCGTGGAGGGCGAGTTTGGCATCATCGTTCAACTCGGCTTTGTTTTGTTCGAACTGAGCCGCATTGAACTTGCGCTCTATTTCCTGGATTTGTTGTACATATACTGTGTCGCGTACAACGACCTCTTTCTCGATGACTTTTTCTTCAACGCGGACTTCGCCCTTGGGTAAGCAAAGGGCAACGATGGCGCCTATAACGGCCAGAGCCACGATAATCCAAACCCATACGGGGATACCTTTCTTTTTGTCAGGTACTGGGGGAACATAGCTGTTGAGGTACTCGAGGCGAAAGCCTCCTTTCTTGCCAAAACCCTTGTCGGCTTCGGTGAACTCGGCCACTTCGATATCATATAGCTTTGCTTGCTCGATTGCACGTTGGAACGATGGCTTTGTCCACATCTTGACAACGGCAACTTTGCGTCCATCGCCATCGGTGATTACTTCGTTCTCGCCTTTGAAGTATCCGTCCCAATTGGCGTCTGTGCCTTTTTCCTCGGCATAGATGAAGTTTTCGGCTACACCTTTGTCGGGGTTGAGACTATTGGGAAATGCTTTACGTAAGTCCTCCAGCGTTGCGTGGGGGAACATTGTCATGTAGGCGTGTACCAGACCGAGCACTGTACGGTTTTGGGCTTTGCCATATACTCTGATTTTGCTTGCCATTTTTATTTTTGTTTTAAGGACTTACAGTTCGACTTCGAGTTCGGGTTCGGTTTTTACCATATCGCAGAGAAGCAGGATTGAACTTGCTTCATCCATGCCAAGTGCATCGGCAACAACGATGAGGGTGTTGACTTCGTCTACGGTGAGGACGTTGTCGCATATCATAATCTGCATAAGTGCTTCATAGACTATTGCAACTTCCTGGTCGTCCACATCATCGGCGTTAGCTACCAGATATTCAGTTGCTTTGTCTTCGTCGAAATCTTTGATTTTTTCGATTTCTTGTTCAACGAGGGCGATAAATTCGTCTTCCGGGAGTTCAAGGGCTTCCGCTATTTCGCCGGTGGTGATGCGTTCGGCCTCTTCGTATTCGCCGTCAGCCCATATTGCAGCCGCAACGAGAGCAGCAATAGTTTTGTCTGTTGTTTTCATTAGTCCGATTGTTGATTGGTTGATTACTTGAAGAGTCTTTTCAGACGGTTTTTGAGTGAGCCTTTTGCTTTGCGGGCTTTGGCCATGCGTTCGCACATTGCTTTGCCTTCCTTGGTGCGTTTGTCTACAGTGCCGTCTGCAGTTCTCTTGACGGATGTAGAAGTTGTCTTCTTTTTCAGTTTGGCTGCAGCGCGACGGGCCTTAGCCATGCGGGCGCAGATTGCTTTGCCTTCTTTGGTACGTTTATCAATGCTACCATCGGCGGTTCGTTTTATTGCCATAGTCTTATTGTATATGGGTTGATTGTTAGGTTGTGTTATCTGTATATTCCTTTCTTCCAGCCATTCTTTTCTCCGTATGCATTGAGTGCAGAAAGCGTCATTTCGTCAGATGCTCCGCTGGTGTAATATGGATGGCCCTCTGCGTTGTAGTAGCATACTTGGCAATATAAGCCGAATACAGTGTCGAACTCTTTTTCCAAAGTTTTGACTTTCTTGTTGCCGGAAATAGAAATGGAGCCGCCGGAATCTGCACGCCGCACAGATGCAAGAGTCTTCTCGCCATCAATATTACGGATAGAGTCGCCTTTTTTGACTGCATCGCGAGCATAACTATATGCGATACAGAGCTGAAGATATGGGAACTTCTTGTTGAATTCTTTTTGGAGTGTGGCGATTTTTTTGTTGCCACTGACTGTGATTTCTGCGGTGGTAGTTTTGGCGGAAGGTTTAGTTGCCGTTGTTTTCTTCGCTGTGGCTTTTGTGGCTGTTGCTTTTTTTGCAGCCGTTTTTGTTGCAGAAGTCTTAGCTTTAACAGTTTTTGCCATGTTGTTTTCAGGTAGGTATGGGCGTCCTCACGCGCTTGACGAAGAGACCAAAGGCCAAGGGATTAGTACTGGCTGTATACCGAGTGGCGGGAAGGGATACGGCGGAAGTGATGGATGATTGTCTGTTGCTATCCTATGGGTTTGGATGCCGCCGGTGTCACGTTGGTATACAAAAAAAAGCGAGGGCTCTTTACCGGTTGCTCGTTCCGTCGTTCCGGGGCTCTGACAAAGCCTTTCTCGCTGGGGAAAGAGCAACATGCAGAAGCCCACGCAGTTATTGTAATAACGTCACTGCCGGCACCGTGGCAAGGCGGTGTCTGTGGCGGTGACGGGGTATTACAAACCCACAGGCGTTCTACTGTTGCTATATCCTTGACAGCGATGATGGAAATTTGTCAGATTTCGGAACGTCAAGAATAAGCGCCAAGTATACGCTTTTTGATAATATGTCGTGTATGTCGCGCCGCATAGTGCTGCGTTTCATACGGTGTTGCCCGCCGCTTGCCCCCTACGGGGCTTCTGCTCTATTACGGGTAACTATTCGCAAAGTAAAGTCTTTTTTTTGATATGACAAAATTTTTAGCGGAAAAAACGTCAAAATTTGTTTTGAAGATTTAAGAATGTTTTCATAATGAAATTCGGGGGGGGTAATATGCTGATAAACAGCAATATAGCGCAAGAAATACTCGTATGGCGGCATCCGGCCGGAGATTGTGTATTCGGTCGGACATGTGTGCACCGATGTTGATTACGCGGCTTATTTGTCGGAGTGGAGCCGGGCGATGCGGTCGCGTTCGACGGCGAGGATGCCGGGGAGGGTTTTGAAGATCCGGATGGCGCGGTTGGTGGCTGATAGGGTGTGCGGCTCGGGCAGGCGTACTGCGATGGCATCGATGATGTTGTAGTCGTAGATGACGGCGGCGTTTAGCTGCTTGACTTGGTCGAACAGGGCGGCGCGCACGCTGTCGGTGCGTGTGTAGTTGATAATCAGCACTCCGGGGTTGTATATGGTGCTGTCTTCGGGAATGTCGCCGACGGGTATGGCCTCGGCGTTGGTTGATTGAGGCTTGTGCGAGTTGCAGGCACAGAGAATTGCGACGGTCGCAAGTATTGCGGCTAATGCTTTCATTTGTTGCGGTTTATCTTTGCTCGTGGTATGTGTCGTCGGTATTGATATTCCATACGTCTTTGGTGGATCCGTTGCCTTGTATGGCATTGACGGCGGCTATGGCGGTGAGCATCGAGTGGTCCATATTGTTGTAACGGTGTTGTCCGTTGCGCCCGATGCAGTATAGGCCGGCGATGCTGTCGAGGAAGTCGCGTATTTGCGGCATTTGGGCGTAGGAGCCGTGGTAGGCCGGGTATGCCTTGGGTACGCGAATGCGTATGCTGTCGAGGATGTCGGTGTGCATGCCGATGATGCCTATGCGGCGCAATTCGTTGACAGCCATGTGTATGAATTCGTCGTCTTGCATTGACCATAGCTCGTCGTTTTGGCTGCAGAAGTATTCTAAGCCGAGCCATACGCCTTGGGTAGGGACGAGATATGGCGACCAGTTGTTGAATATTTGCAGTCTGCCGAGGTGTACGTCTTTGTCTTGGATGTATATCCAGGTGTCGTGAATGGGTGTGCCGTCGTGCGCGCGGATGGCGAGGTTGTCAACGAGCAGTCCTACCGTGATGAAGTCTCGGTAGGGCAGGGCGGAGGCGTCTGCAAGTATGTCTGCCGGGGTGTCGATGCCCCGCAGGCCGGGGACGAGATTGCATAATGGTGTGGATGACAGCACATAGTCGCAGGGTATTTCTTGTGCGTTTCCGGCCTGATCGATGACGGTGACTGAATGGACGTGGCGTCGGCTGTCGATATTGATGGCAGTCACGCGGTGTCCTGTAAGGATTGTCCCGCCGAGTTGTCGTACTTGCTGTGCAGCGGCGTCCCATAGCTGTCCGGGCCCGTATTTTGGATACCTGAACCTGTCGATAAGCGATGTTTCGACGTGCGTTTCGTTGGTGTTCTTGCGGGTCAGCATATTGCGTATTACGGCGTTTATGGATAGGCCTTTGACGCGCTGACTTCCCCAATCGGCGTTCATTTCGGATGGATGTATGCCCCAGACCTTGGTGGTATAGTCTTCGAAGAACATCCGGTACAGTGGCCGGCCAAAGCGGTTGACGTAGAAGTCCTCGAGCGAGTTGACCGGATGGCGTGGGTGTATCTTGGCCCACGCGTATCCACAGGCCGAGCGCATGGCGTTGAGCAGGCCTATGTCGCGCAGTGTGTGCCAAGACGCCGTGACCGGGTAGTCGATAAAACGATGTTTGAAATAGATGTGGCTTACGCGGGGACGCAGCATCATGACATTGTCTTGAACCTCAGGGTTGCCGTCGTAGTCAAGTACGGATTTCCACCAGTCGTTGACAATGTCCGATTTGCTGAAAAATCGGTGGCCTCCGATGTCCATACGCAGTCCGTTGTGGACAATGGTGCGGCAGAGTCCGCCTACGCAGTCTTCGGATTCGATTACGATGGGAGTGATGCCGCAATCTGATGCGACCAGTTGCCGAGCAGCGGTCAGTCCTGCCGGACCGCCGCCGATGATGACTGCAGTGTGGGTGCTGCCGTGGCCTATAGTGTCGATGTGGCAATGCATACGCGTCAGATTGTTGTACAAAGATAAGCGTTTTTCGGCGTATTTGTGCTATATTTGCGTTTCGAAAACGCAAGCAATCAAACAATGTCACGCCGTAGCGAATTGGGCCGTATGGGCGAGCAGTATGCCGCCGAGTACCTCATTACCAAGGGGTATGCAATACTTGCGCGCAATTGGCGGATGGGCCATCTCGAGGTCGATATCATAGGGATGGAAGGCGATGAGGTGGTTTTTGTTGAGGTCAAGACGCGTCAGGGTGGCGATGTAGATGCTGCCGTAATGGCGGTGGATGCCGACAAGCAGCACAATCTCATCGTAGCTTCGCAGGTTTTTATGAAGGTGTCAGGCCTGGTGCACCACCGCATTCGTTATGATATCGTTGCGGTTAATGTCGTAGATGGGCAGCCGAGTTTGACGCATTTTCGGGGCGTCGCTTTCTCCGATTTTCGACGCCGTTTTCATTAGTCATTTCGGTTGCAGCACGATATTTGGGTTGTCGTATTGTTGGCTTTGGTCAAGAAATAAAGAAGTTCCGACCGCTCGGGCCGGAACTTCTTGGTTTATTGGAGGCTAATTTTTTGATCGTTTAAACCGGCATTTTTTGCCGTGCTTATGATGGTGGTGCGAAGCTACGACGTTGCCTTCGTCATCGCGGCTGTATCCGTAACCGTATCCGTAGCCATAGGTGCGACGAGATGAGTATCCGTAGTATCCGTAGTGGCGGTAGCTGTAAGCGCTGGATGTCATATTGACGTTGTTCAGCACTATGTACGGATGCTTGAGGCGGCCGTTGTTGATGGCGTTATGCAACACTCTCAGGCTGCGTTTGGTCGAATAGGATGCACGTGTTACATACAACTGGATGTCGGATTGCGGTATCAAGATGTATGTATCGGAAATGATGCCGATGGGGGACGTGTCCATAATGATGTAATCGAAGTGCTGACGCAGGTATGCGATGAGCGTGTCCATACGTTTGCTCAGGAGCAATTCGTTGGGGTTTGGCGGTACCGGTCCTGCCGGCATCACGAACAGGTTTTCGCTGCTCGTTGTCGGGAATATCAGCGAGTCGATGTCGTCTTCCTGCTCGGAAAGGTAGGTGGTGATGCCGCGGCTGTTACGGAGGCCTACGAGGTGGGCCAATACGGGTCGGCGGATATCGAGACCGAGGACTACAACACGTTTGCCGGTGAGCGCGTAAGTCATTGCCAAGTTGAGCGAAACAAATGTCTTTCCTTCGCCGGATACGGCTGATGTGAGCAGTATGACCTTATTCTCGGCACCGCCGGGAATGAAGCTGATATTGTTGCGCAGCAGTCTGAATAGCTCAGCTATAGGAGTGGCTACCTGATCACCGATGACGATGTTTTCTTTTTCATCGCTATGGCATATTTCGCCGATGACGGGGACAGATGTCATACGTTCCAATTCGACTTGATCTTTGAATTTGGGGCTGATAAGTCGACGAGCCAAGATTATGAGCGCGGGAATTAGGAAGCCGATAAGCAGACCGATACCCAAAATCATCAGATGCTTGGGAGATACGGGGCCGGAACCGGAGGGGTTGTCGATAAGCTGTGCAGTCGGTGTCGCGAGCGTCTTCTGCAAGGCTATTTCTTCGCGTTTTTGCAGTAGGAAGGTGTAGATGTTCACCTTCACTTGCTGTTCACGGAAGATTTCTTGCAGCCCTTTGTCGATGGACGGTTGGGCAGCCAACTGTCCGGCGCTACGGCTGTCAAGCGATGCTATGGATCGGCGAGTGGCGCGAAGCGATCCGCGAGCCGAAGCGATGTTATCGAGTATCTGCGACTTTTGCTGGTTGAGCTTGTTCTCGAGCTCGCGTACATATCCGGTTTCGCGTGTCTGGGTTTGCAGCGCATGGTCGTAGTTGCTGACCATAGTGTTGTAGTTCTGTATTGCGGCGGATACGGCCGGATCATCGGATACTGTGGGCAACATCTCGAAGTTGTCCTGACGTTTTACGCGATGCTCAACATCATTGAGGACGGACATCTGGGCATCAACTTGCGAAATTTGCTGCTCGCTGGAACTGCGTTGTGTCAGGTTCATCGTTGTCTGGGCATCGATGTCGGCGATGTTGTGCTCCTCGCGGTATCGCTTGAGCTTTTCTTCGACATCATGCAGTTCATCGTTTATATTGACCAGACGGTCGATGATGAATGCTTCTGTCTGCAATGCCGAGCGGTTTTTGTCCTCAATGATGCGCTGGTTGTATAACGCCAGAAGGGTATTGATGATGTCTACTCCCTGCTCGACAAGTGGGGTGTTGACACGTATGCGGAGGATTGTGTATGAGTTTTCGGCAAAATTGATGGTCAGCGAATTGGCTATAGTTGCGGCCACACTCGCGGGATTGGTAATCTTGACCTTGTATACTTCGTTGAGCTGGGATACGAGTGGCGAGCGCGAAATGGTGACGGTTCCGACACCCATCTGGATCTTTCCGGGTAGTTTGGCAAACAACTTTTCGACGCTTTCTTCTTCGCCATTGACATCCGTCGTTGCTTTGACAGATATTCCTTTGTCTTCAGGGCTGATTGTCAGTTCTATGGGGGCTGATAAGTGCTTGAGACTTACCGAGTCTAACGAGACTTCGATGGGCGCGGTACGGTAAACGGGAATGTCTCGCAGTTTGCCCTCGCGGTAGTACGAATACGAGAGATTAAGCGAATCGACAATTTTTACCAGATTGTTTCGAGATTTGAGTATCTCGATTTCGGTCTCATCGATGTATTGTTTCAGGTTGACCATAGGGTTTTCGGAACCCATGGTGACTGCATTACTTTTGGTCGAAGAATTCTCGTCGTTGAGATATATCGAGGCCGATACCGTGTATGTCGGAATTTGCGTCTTGCAGTAATAGTATGCGGCGGCACCGCAAATAATAATGCTGAGCAGGAATACACCCCAGTGGCTGAGGTAGTCTAAGAGCAAGCCTGTAAGATCGAACGCTTCGGTCTTGACAATAAGGGTGTTGCTGTCGGCACTTTTGTTTGTGCCGGTGTCAAAGTTGTCTTTTGGCTCTGATGTGTGTGACATATCTTATTGGAAATGAGGTGTATGCCTAAGGGTTGTCGGCCTCGTCGTAACTGTAACGGGCTTTGAATGATGACGATAGATATTACTTGTTGAGATTGACAATTCCGATTACAAGTGCGGCTATGGAAGCCAAGCCCGATACGACTGATATTGCTGTGGTCCATCCTTGGTGCATCTGCCAGGCGCTGGCGGCGGCCGAACGGTTGGGTGTTATGTATATGAAGTCGTTCTGCTGAAGGTTGAAGTATGGCGACAGCAGCAGGCTCTTGTCGTGAAGATTGAGGCGATGAACTTCGCGAGTGCCATCGGAGTTGGTGCGATACAGCAGGACATTCTCGCGGTCGCCGCGTATATCCAGATCCCCGGCTTTGGCCAATGCTTCGAGTATATTCATACGCTCATTGTCAGATTGGTAAACTCCGGGGCTCTTGACTTGGCCGAGGACGGTGACACGGAAGTTCATCAGACGGATGTCGACGGTAGGCTCTATTTTGATATAGCGAGGATAGATGGCATCCTTGATTTCGCGAGCAAGTTGTTCTTTGGTTTTGCCGGCGATATGTATACGTCCGATAACCGGGTAATCAATATTGCCTTCGGCGTCAACGAGATAGTAGTCGGTCAGCGAGGCGGTGTTTGTGCCGGCGGTATTGGTGCTATTGCTCGCTTTTGATATTGTTCCCTCTGGGGTCAGGTACTGGCCTTTATTGAACTGAGCCACGGCTGTGGGGTCTGAAGCGTATATGCAGATGTTGAGCAGGTCTCCCTGAACAAATGTCGGGTCCTTGACGGTCGAGATGGCTGCGAGCGATTCGCTGGGAATTGTTTCGGCATCAACGAGATAAGGTACTTTCTTGGGAGCGCTGCATCCGGTGAGGAGGATGGCGCAAACGCATACTGCGGATGCAAGTCTGGTTATAGACATATCTTGGTTTTAAGATGTTGACGGGCTGTGCCCTTGTTTTTGTTTTTTCCAATTTTGCGATGGCGATAGCCGAGGCCATCGCCTAAGAGCGTACAAAATTACTCAAAAGATGTCATTCTTACAAATAGTGGACATCGTTTTCGTTTGTTTGTCAGTGCAGTCCGTCGAAAAATATTGATAAAGGGTGAAAAAATAGCCCGGAAGGACTTTATAGCGGTCCTTCCGGGCTTATTTTAGTTGTCTATGGTCTTGTCTGAAAAATTCAGTCGGGACTTGGATATCAGGCTTTGTACAGGTCGAGTTGGTCAGCGTTGAAGTTGTTGATGAACTGAGCGTGGCGAGCTACTTCGGCCTGAGCCATCTTGTTGTAAACGGTAGCTGTACGGTCGAAGTCGGCGTTGCGTTGTGCGTCCAGCAGCAGCAGGTAACCCATAACGATGTTCCCGGCCATTTCGACAAGTCGACGAGCCATGAAGTCGGTGTATGGTTGCTGTCCTACGGCGAGGACTGCTTCCACTGCCTTGGTGTACTGCTCGGTAAGGGTACGCAGGGAGTCCTTGAGCGGCTGCAAGCGTGCGTCTACTTCCACTGCATCATATCCTTGGATGAGTGAGAGATAGGTGCCGGTGGTCACGTGGCGAATGGCTGCGACAACTTGGAGCTGTGTAGTACCTTCGTATATGGAGGTGATACGTGCATCGCGGTAGAGTCGTTCGCAAGCGTAGTCCTTCATAAATCCCGAACCGCCATGCACTTGGATGCAGTCGTAAGCGTTCTGGTTGCAATATTCGCTCGAAAGACCCTTGGCCATAGGCGTGAGTGCATCAGCGATTTTCTTGTACTGCTTCATCTCCTTGCGCTCGTCGGGCGTGAGCTGACGTTCCTTTGCAATGTCTTCGAGGGCTTTGTAGAGGTCGACGTAGCGAGCTGTCTCATAGAGAAGACTGCGCGATGCGTCCAACTTGGCTTTCATTGTCGAAAGGATTTCGCTGACGGCGGGGAACTCGATGATAGCGTGACCGAACTGGCGACGTTCGTTGGCGTACTTGTATGCCTCACGGTATGCAAGTTCGCTGACGCCGACGCTTTGGGCAGCGATGCCGAGGCGAGCGCCGTTCATCAGTGCCATCACGTATTTGATAAGGCCCATTCGGGTGTCGCCGCAGAGTTCGGCAGGAGCATTTTTGTATGTCAGTTCGCATGTGGGCGATCCCTTGATACCCATCTTGTTTTCGATACGGCGCACGTTGACTCCGCCGTTACGCTTGTCATAGATGAACATGGACAGGCCGCGACCGTCGGTGGTTCCTTCTTCGCTGCGTGCCAATACCAAGTGGATGTCGCTGTCGCCGTTGGTGATAAAGCGTTTTACGCCGTTGAGAACCCACGTGCCGTCTTCCTTCTTGGTGGCTTTGAGCATTACGGCCTGAAGGTCACTGCCTGCGTCGGGCTCGGTGAGGTCCATAGACATGGTTTCGCCGGCGCATACGCGGGGGATGAAGCGTTGTTTTTGGTCTTCGCTGCCGAATTCATACAAGGTTTCGGCGCAGTCTTGCAGTCCCCAGAGGTTTTCGAATCCTGTATCGGCGCGGCTGACGATGTCGGCAGCCATGATGTACGGGGTGATGGGGAAGTTGAGACCGCCGAGACGTCGGGGCATAGCCATACCCATAAGTCCGGCTTGACGGCATGCCTCGAGGTTGCGGATTGTTCCGGGAGCGTAGGAAACGCGGCCGTTGCTGACGCTGGGACCGTCGTGGTCTACATCGGCGGCGTTGTCGGCAATGATGTTGCCGCAGAGGTCGCCTACAATTTGCAGCACGCGGTCGTAGTTATCGATGGCGTCATCGTAGTCTATGGGAGCGTAGTCATATTGCTGTACCTGCGAGTAGTCGCGCTCTTTGAGTGCGACAATCTTGCGCATCATAGGATGCGTCAGGTGGTGGCGCAGGTCGGGGTTGTCTGTATAGAAGTTTGCCATGGGGCTTAGTTGTTTGCTGTATATTTGAGAATTTTGTCCGTGTATTTGGGCGTAACCCGATTACTTGGAGTTCTTTTTATAGTATTTGATGAGCTTGGGCACGACCGTCTCCATGTCGCCTGTGATTACGTAGTCGGCTATGGTGTTGATAGGCGCATCTGCGTCGGGGTTGATGGAGATGATTATCGAGCTTTCCTGCATACCGGCGATGTGCTGGATTTGGCCGGAGATGCCCACGGCGATATATAGCTTGGGACGAACGGTGACACCGGTTTGGCCGATTTGGCGTGCGTGGTCGGTAAATCCGGCATCAACAGCGGCGCGGCTGGCACCTACTTCGGCACCGAGGACGTGAGCCAGTTCGAATAGCATATCAAAGTTTTCCTTTGAGCCTACGCCGTATCCGCCGGCAACGATGATGGAAGCGTTCTTGATGTTTATCTTGGACTTTTCGATGTGACGGTCGATAATTTCGACTACGCAATCGGTGTCGCTGAAGTACTTCTTGGGGTCGAGTTCGATGGTCACGCCTTTGTAATTGGGGTCGCGCACTTCTTTTTTCATCACGCCTTCACGCACTGTCGCCATTTGGGGACGGTGTTCGGGGTTGACGATAGTGGCTACGATATTGCCGCCGAAAGCGGGACGAATTTGATACAACAAATCGGTGTAGTCCTTATTGGTCTTGGGATCGTGGTGGTCGCCGATTTCGAGGGCCGTGCAGTCGGCGGTGAGTCCGCTGTGGAGGCAGGACGAAACGCGAGGGCCGAGGTCACGACCGATGCAGGTGGCGCCCATGAGGCAAATCTGCGGTTTGATTTCGCGGAAGAGGTTGATAAGTACTGCGGCGTGGGGGTTGGAGGTGTAGGGATATAGGCGTTTGTCCTGCACTTTGTACACCACGTCAGCGCCGTAGGGGTAGAGTTGATTCTCGATTCCGTCGAGTTTATCGCCCAGAACGAGCGCTTCGAGTTTCACACCAAGGCGGTCGGCAAGTACGCGGCCTTTGGTGAGTAGTTCGAGGGAGACGTCGGCGACGCGGCCTTCGTCATATTCGCAGTAGACGATGAGGTTGTTTTGGTCTTTTTCTGCCATAGTCGTAGGTGTATTGTTAGGCGTCAGCCGATGGTGTGATTAGTAATGAGTTCCTTGATGAGGTTTTCGATGGCGGTGTCATCGGCGCCGTCAATGCTGAGGCTTTCCTTGGCGGTGAATACCACGTTTTCTACGTTCTTCACTTTTGTAGGCGAGCCGGGCAGACCAATTTGTTCGGGGTCTGCTTCGACGTATGCGGCGCTCCATTCCTTGATGTCGAGGTGTGGGCGTGCGTCTACCAGTGCTTGACGTTCGGGTGTCAATGCAGCCTTTTCGCTGGGCGAAACGGCATATTTGTAGCGCATTACGCGTTGTGCGTTGCGGGGACGGCAATCGGCGGCCGAGCCATTGACGGTCACTACGCAGGGCAGGGGTGCTTTGACGGTTTCGACGCCGTTTTCGAGGCGGCGCTTGATGACAGCGTGTCCGTCGGCCACTTCGATGATTTCTTCAGCGTAGGTCACCTGGGGCAGTCCGAGTTTTTCGGCAATCTGCGGGCCTACTTGTGCTGTATCGCCGTCGATAGCTTGGCGACCGCCGAGGATGATGTCATATTTGCCGGTTTTCTTGACGGCCTGTGCCAGCGAGTATGATGTTGCCAGTGTGTCAGCACCGCCGAGTGCACGGTCGGTGAGTACAATGCCGCCGTCAGCGCCGCGATAGATGGCTTCGCGAACCACTTCGGCAGCGCGGGGCAGGCCCATGGTGAGGACGGTGATGGTCGACCCGGGGTGTGTCTCTTTGAGTCGCAATGCTTGCTCGAGGGCGTTGAGGTCTTCGGGGTTGAAGATGGCCGGCAGTGCGGCACGGTTGATGGTGCCGTCAGCCTTCATGGCATCTTTGCCTACGTTGCGGGTGTCGGGCACCTGCTTGGCAAGCACGATGATGTTTAAGCTCATGTTACTTTGTCCGTTAAATGATTTGTTCATTATTTTCAAGACTGCAAAGTTAAGCATTTTCCCTTTAACGACAAAACGCACATTATATTATATAATGCACGCGCATAGGCGTATGGCTGTTTATCGGGTATGCAGTCTCGGTTGTCTTTTGCTACTTTGTATTGCCTGAAATGGCGTTTATTGTCGGATAATGTCTGTCCGGGACATTGTCACGATGGTAATCATTTGATTGTCAGTACTGCGATAGCACATCGGCGAGTGCCTTGAGGCTGTCTGCCGACAGTGCGGCTGCTATGGGCAGTGAGAACACGCTGGCTGCCAACTGCGTGGTCTTCGGAAGCGGACAGTGTTCCGTCATCGAAGCATAGCAGGGTTGTAGGTGGGGTGGGGTTTCGTAATGTATATCGGTAGATATTCCGGCTATGGTTTTGAGTGCATGGCGCATTTGTGCTCGCCGCTTGTCCAGGGCGGCATCGCTGTCGTCGGAATGGGGCTTTACGCGTACCACGTATTGGTGCCATACGTGCGAGGGCGCGTATTCCGGAATCTCGGGGCGTATGATTGTGCCACATTCGTAGAGGGCGTTGTCCAATGCTCGGGCATTGGCTTGACGGTGTGCGGTGATTTCGGCAAGGTGTTTCATCCTTACTGAAAGTATGGCGGCTTGTATTGTATCCAAACGGCAATTGTATCCGCAGATGATATTGTGGTAACGGCGGTCGCTGCCGTAATTGGCTAATGTCCTTACGGTTTGCGCCAAACGTTCGTCGTTAGTGGCTATAGCTCCGGCATCGCCGACGGCTCCGACGTTTTTGGTCGGATAGAAGCTGAATGCACCTACGTATCCCAGTCCGCCGGTGACGTGTGTTCCGAAAATCCCCGGTGTCTCGGATTGTGCGCCGATGGCTTGGGCATTGTCCTCGATGACAAATAGATGGTGACGGTCAACAGCCCGGACAAGTGCCGCATCCCAGCAAGTTCGCCCGTATAGGTGCACGGGCATTATTGCCGTAACGGTGATACCGCGAGTAGCGGCATCGGCGATGGCATCATCGATAAGCGTTGTGTCCAGATTGTATGTATTCGGCGATGGCTCGACAAGCACGGGGCATAATTGGTTATCGGTGATGGCCAATATGGATGCGATGTAGGTGTTTGCGGCTACTATGACGCCGTCTCCGCGGTGAATATAACCTAACTCGATAGCGGCACGAAGAGATAGACGCAATGCATCCAAGCCGTTGGAGACGCCCACTGCATATCGCGTGTCGGTGGCTGTCGCCAAGGTGTGCTCAAAGTATTCCACTTCGGGCCCTCCTATGTATCGACCGCTGTCTATGACGGCGCATACTGCGGCCTTGAGTTCGTCGCGATAGGGCGCATCAAGCGCTTTGAGGTCGAGAAATGGGATGGTGTGCTTCATCTTCATCGTTATAGGATGCGCGTGTGATGTCTTACGATGCGTTGTCGGTTGAATCGATGTCGTTTACGATTGTTTCTTGGATTGTGTAAGGCGTTTGAAGTCGTCGTAGTCGCGTACATAGTCGCTTTCGGCATACTCCGTATCTGTCAGCACCAGGCACACGCTACCGCTGGAAAAGTTGTCCATCGTACGCCATATTCCGGGGGTGACGTATAGCGCTCGATAGGGACGATTGAGCGTATATGTGCGCCGTTGTATACCGTCGTCCAAGGTGACGTCGAAGCTACCGCCCACGGCGATAATCATTTGCTGTGACCGGCGGTGCGAGTGTCCGCCGCGTGCCGTGTCGGCCGGTACATCGTAGATATAGAATGCACGACGTATTTCCATCGGGATGCTGCTGTCGTTTTGTGCCACCGTGAGCGACCCGTGAGCGTGAATGTGACGCGGTAGGTCTATCAATCGGCAGTTGTCCACCGATGATGTGCTGTGTATGTCTGCCTCTTGAGCGAATTCTACGGCAACGGTATTTTGTGCGGCGGCACATGGTGCCGATATGGCTGTGGCATCTCGGCGGTATGCGGCCTTTTGTACAAAGTCGTTGTAGTCCGAGATGTAGTCATTGGCATCGTAGATGGTTGAGGCAAGGACAAAGGCCACCGAATTGGTCGTGAAATTGTCTATAACCCTCCACCGCATAGGGGGCACATACAGGCCGCGATACGGTCGGTCGAGGTGATAGCGTCGAGTGCCGCCGTGCCCGTCATCGAGGGTCACGTCAAAGGCTCCCGCCAAAGGCACGATGATTTCGGCGGTGTTTTGCAGTGCGCGTCCATGCCTGTCTGCATCTGCGGGCACATCGTATATCCAATATGTGCGCGATATGTCGAAGGTGACGCCGGTGGCGCCGCGTTGTATAAAAGAAAGGTTGCCGCGTGCATCGGGTATGCGCGGAATCTCGATAATGTGTGGCGTCTTGGCGCTGTCTTCTATGGTCATAGGTGTGCGGTCGGTCGTTAGGCTACGGTGATAGGGCTGTGATGTTCGGATGTCAGCCGTTGTCGGCTATTCGCCGTAAGTATTGGCCGTAGTCGGTATTCGACATTCTTTGAGCAAGGTTGCGCAACTGCTGCGCATCGATAAATCCGCGGCGGAAGGCAACTTCTTCGAGCGCGGCAATCTTGAGGTCGGTACGTTTCTCGATGGCTGCCACGAAATTCGAGGCGTCCAGCAGCGAGTCTACGGTACCTGTATCCAGCCACGCAAATCCACGGCCGAAGCATTGGACGTGCAGACGTTGAGCCTCAAGATATGCCTCGTTGACGGCTGTTATTTCCAACTCGCCGCGTGCCGAGGGCTTGACTTGTGCTGCAATTTCGGGGGCATTTGCCGGATAGAAGTATAGTCCGACAACGGCTTTGTCGCTTTCGGGTTGCGTCGGCTTTTCGACTATGCGCAGCGGGTTGCCGTCCGCGTCCAAAGTGACCACACCATAGCGCCGCGGATCGGGCACGGTGTACCCGAATATTGTGGCGTATCCGTGCGCGGCATCTTCGACGGCCTGACGCATCATTCCGCTGAATCCCTGTCCGTAAAATATGTTGTCGCCCAGGACGAGGCATACGTCATCGCCGGCGCAAAAATCGCGGCCGATGACCAAGGCTTGAGCCAAACCTTCGGGGCGAGGCTGTTCGGCGTAACTGAAGCGTACGCCCAATTCTTCGCCTGTGCCGAGCAGACGGCGGAACGAGCCCAAGTCTTCCGGGGTGGATATGACGAGGATGTCACGTATGCCGGCCAGCATGAGCACGCTCACCGGGTAGTATACCATAGGCTTGTCGTATATGGGCAGCAACTGCTTGGATGTGCCGCGTGTCATTGGGTGTAGCCGTGTGCCGGAACCTCCGGCCAGAACTATGCCTTTCATTGTCGTATGCGATTGTGGCACAAGGTGTGCCGGGTCGTGGACTGTTTTTTTTACGTGTAGGGATACAGATGCGACTACGGACACGCGCTATGGCACCGTGGCGATCGATGTCGCCGGCAGTGTCATAGTGCGTACGCCGTTGTCACCTCACAGCGTTATTGCTTGGAGGCGTCGCCCGATTCGGGGGCTATAAGTTTGTAGCCTTTGCCGTGGATGTTGATGATTTCGATGGAGGGGTCGTCCTTGAGGTGCTTGCGCAACTTGGTGATATAGACGTCCATAGAGCGTGCGTTGAAGTAGTTGTCGTCTATCCAGATAGTCTTGAGTGCATAGTTGCGTTCCAAGATTTCGTTGACGTGCGCGCACAGCAGTGTCAGCAGCTCGCTTTCTTTGGTGGTGAGCTTGGTGACTTTATCGCGTATCATCAGCACCTGTTTCTGGGTGTCAAAAGTGAAGTCTCCAATCTTGTACATGGTGATTTCCTTGCCTTTTTTGCCCTTGACGCGGCGCAGGATGGCTTCGAGGCGGAATACGAGTTCTTCCATCGAGAAAGGCTTGGTGATATAGTCGTCGGCGCCTATTTTGAAGCCCTCAAGGATGTCTTCCTTGAGCGACTTGGCAGTCAGGAAGATGATGGGTACTTCGGAGTTGACGCTTCGGATTTCTTGCGCGAGGGCGAAACCGTCTTTCTTTGGCATCATTACGTCAAGGACGCAAATGTCGTATTTGCCTTTAAGAAAGGCTTTGTATCCGCTCTCGCCGTCGGCGAAGAGGTCGGCACTGAAACCTTTTTGTTGTAGGTATTCTCTGAGAAGCATACCGAGGCTTTCGTCGTCTTCGCAGAGAAGGATGCGTGTACGTTCGTCCATAGTTGTATCAGTTTTTTATTAATGGGAGTATTATTATGAATTTTGTTCCTATATTGAGCTGGCTCTCGAGGGTGATTTCGCCTCCGAGTTCCGTAATCATCTTCTTTACGTATGCCAAGCCGAGACCGAAGCCTTTGACATCGTGGAGGTTGCCGGTAGGCACGCGGTAGAATTTTTCAAAGATGCGTTTTTGATGTTCTTTGGATATTCCGATGCCGTTATCGGCTATGGTGATTTCAAGTCTTTCGCCGCTGAGGTTGCGAGTACCAACCTTGAGCAGCAGCGGGGTGTCTTCGCGTGAGTACTTTACGGCATTATCCAGCAGGTTGAAGATGACATTGGTGAAGTGCATCTCGTCCACTTCGACAAGCGCATCCATAGCATCGAGGTGCGATTCGATGCTGCCGCCCAGACGCTCGGCTTTGAGCTTGAAGGTGTTGATGACGTTATACAGCACCAGATTGGCGTCCACTTCGCTGAGCCTGAGCGTGGCCTTGGTGCCTTCAAACATCGACATCTGCAGCACCTTTTCGATCTGGAAGCGCAGACGTTTGGTCTCGTCCGAGATCACGGACGAAATCTGCTGGAGCATAGACGGCGACTTGCGCACGCTTTGGTCGTTGAGCATCTGTGCTGCCAGTGATATGGATGACACGGGCGTCTTGAATTCGTGGGTCATATTGTTGATAAAGTCGTTCTTCATCTCCGAGAGTTTCTTTTGGCGGAAAGCGGTGATGATGGTGAAGACAAATATCAGCAGCAGTATCAGTGTCAGTGCAAATGTCGGCACCATAAAGGCTATGGATGAGTACACATAGTCTTTTTTGGTGGGGAAGTAGACGCGTAGAAAGTAGTGCTTGTCGACCGGGTCGTGCGGAAAGAGGATTTGCGTGAACATATTGTTGTCGTTGACACGCGAGTTGTCGTAACCATCGGTCGCGTAAGCCGGGACGCCGGACTTATTGACCACGGCAAAGGAGAAGGGCAAATCGTGCAACCCCATAGTATCCAGCTCCTCGCACAGATAGCGGCGTACGCGTGTCGAGTCGGCACGTTGTGCTATAGGCTTATTTGATGCCTGGGAGATGATGTCAAGTATGACATCATCGATCATATTTTTCTGCATCAGATATTGGTCGTGGAACGATGCTCGTGTGCCCTGATAGTGGTTGCCGCCAAAAAGACGGTTATCGGTCTGCAGGTTGGTGATCTCGTTGACATCGCCCTTGATGGTCAGGTCGGCCTGCAGGCCGGAAGTGGTCGAGAGGGTGAAGCGTATGCCGCCCAATCGCGGAGTAGGGTCGCCAAGGTATTGTGCGTATATTGATGTCGATTCTATCGAGTCAACTTCTTCTTCGAGGAAGTAGCGCGTCTCGTCGTGAGCCAGGCGTACCGACACAGAGTGCAGACTTTGCTTGGCCGCTTCGGTGAACTGGTCGAAGCGCATGCGGGCCATGTTGCGGACATATACTATCTGCATCACCAACAATCCCATGAATGTCAGTGCCATAAGTATTGTCAAAAGCCATATTGTCTTCTTCTTCATAGTCTCTTTCAGTGTCTGTGCCAAAAAGCAGTACGTCGTAATCTCTGACATAGGTCGGGCGGTGCGGTTTTAGTCGGCTGCAATGCCTTGACAGCGCGGCCGGTCGTAATCGGGCAAATGCCTGTGGCCGATAGTGCGCAAGTCCCAATGACCTATATTTTTTTAACAAACGGCATGGATAATTGTTTTATTGTCCCTGCCGGACGTCTGTTTTAACATTTGACCCCAAAATTAACATAAAAAATTCTTCTTTGCAAATTTTTTATAGACCACCGCATTTTGTAGAGTCAAGTGGCAAGTGCAAAATTAATGAATCATTTTGTAGAACTCAATTTTTGGAGTAGAAAAGCCTAATTTTTTTCTTAGGTCTATCGTTTATCAAAATTATGGCACTCGTAACCCGCAGGGCATATTTGACAGCGAACGCAAACGGCAAGCACAAATACGCATCTACCCCGTGAAGTAATCACCTGATGGCAAAAGCGGAATACCTATACGGTGAAGCCCGGACGAGAAAGCACAGAAAAGAATTGCAAAGCAATCGCTGAATACCTATAAAATCAATTCTTTTATGAGGCAAATCGCCCCAAGTCGAGGCGATAAAACAATCAGTTCAGAGTTATAGTTGGTAAATCCCCCTCAAAGGGCATAATGCACGGTAAAGTACTATTACTCGCAAGTGCTCGCAAGTGCCGAAATGAAGTCCAAATATAAAGCGAGCCACGGATCCAACCATAAGTTGGTGTCGTAGCTCGCTGTATGAGTTATGCGATTTAAGCCTTCCGGTCGAGACCTTAGGCTCGATTTACGAAAGCGCGGTGGCTGTGCCGCAACTCCCTTATTAACATGGTTCAAATTTCAAACGATGTATATTTTCGAGATTTATTAGCATTTGAAAAAATTTAATATCCGAGCGTCCTGCAAAAATTTTGCGAACAGCATTTTTTCTTTGAGGGGGACATTTAACCCCGAAGTATATCGCTTTTATAGGATTTACAGTAGAAAGGGAACATTGTACATACTTTGAGTTTTCTGTTGGAGTATAAGCGATCATACGAACCTCATGCTCATACTCCCAATCTATTGATTTTGTAGCCAAAGCAGCCCTAAAATTCAATTTAGTCTCAGGATTCGTAAAGTTCAATATGTCATTTTCAAAATTTGGATTAACATATTTAATACGCATAAGTCTTAAAACGAATGCTTCACTTAAGGAATTCGATGAAAAATCGTTAGTGTCAAGCTCATATTGAACGCATATGCCTTTGTGACAATTTGCATAATGTGCCCACATAAGGGTATTATCAATAGCCTTACTGTTTGGCGTATCAGTGCAGAAAGATGTTGCACGGAGATAATTAAATGAAGATTTCAACGCAGCGATATGTTTTTTATGGCAAGCGTTATGTCCACACAAAGTATCAAGCCAAGGGAATACTGGACTATCTACAATATCATTTTGAACACGAGGATCTACAAGTGTAATTTCATTGTTGCGTAAGTTGTTTAATGTATAAGACCTTGTGTTACGAAATTGATATAATGTTACCTTATCCTGTCCTCGAAAATCGTGGCTAATCTGAAGATTAAAAAACTGATGTTTTTTATAATAAGTTAGTGCCTCGTCAAATTTACCCAGTTCGCCACATATATCACCTGCAAGCATATACACTGCTTTATATTGAGCCTTGTCAATATTTGGACCTTTTAGTCCAATAGATGCAAACATATCGAAATCAGCAGCGGCATTGACGATTATAGGATACGCCTCTTCAAATTTCCCAGAAGAATAAAGTGATTTAGCTTTATCTATATTATTGAAAATATCTTCGATAGTATGGATTTTTTTGTCGGCTAAATTAAATGTCATATCAGGTGAGTTACTTTGATTTTCTTGTATGTTTTGTCGGAAATGCCGAGGGCTGCGAGGGTCGTATTTTTGATGATAAGCTCGCCCTTTTGGAGCGCGGCAATCTCGCTCTTGAATAACAAAAGCGCGGCGGCTGTGCCGCAACTCCCTAAAATTCTTCTTCTACGAACTCGTAAGGGCCATAAATAATCCTTACTCCGTACTTGTTACCAAAATCACGAACTAAACTACTGTCATATTCGATAACATCTGTGTGAACAGCAGTAAGATATTTGCCCTCGTCTAAAGAGTCGAGCAATGTATGCCATTTGCCGTCCCAAAGGGGAGAAATCCCACCGCCATACGTCTTGAAGCCAATATCAGTAATGCTTTCAGATAGTTCATATTTGCGAGAAAGAACAGAGCGGTATAATTCTGTAATTTCCTCAGCTTCCGATTTGTTTTTTGCGCCTTTCACAAATATACATGAATAAAGGTAGCTTCGTCTTCCATCGGATTGAAAGAGAAAATGCACCGATTCAAAGTCAAGACCGCCATACTTTACATTCTCGAATGAAACGACCATTTCATTCGGATTATACATGGGGCTACCATATTTATTCCGTAAAATAGAAAGAGCACTCTCGCGCGACATACCGAAGTCCACACCGCATATTGATTTAATCTGAATAGCCTTACTACGAGCTTCCATATCAATAAACAGCGAGTCGATAGACTGCTTTTCTTCGGGAGATGCGATTTTGTAGTAACGGAGAATATCTTTAGTAGTAACACCGGAATCTTGAGCGCACATAAAGAGTGGCACCCAAAGAAACAAAAATAAGGAGAAAAAGAATTTCATAAATTACGGTATTTATTCGATGTCGTCAACAAGGGTTTCAATCTCGAAGTTGCCCCAAAATGGGTGCGCGGCGTAAGCCTCGGCTCCGTCTTCGGGGACATAGAGTTTTACTCTGTCCTGCCATGATGGGATAGTGATAGTTCCAGTGGATATTTTACGGCTCGGTTGTTGTGGTGTCTCAGGAGGAACAGCGCCGAGACAAACAATCTCACGAAGTGCAGACATACCGACCATTGCCGCTTCTCCGATATATTTTAGAGAGGCAGGAAAAACAAGCTCCTTGATTTTCTTACAACCATTAAAAGCTCCTTTGCCGATTTTTTGAACGGTAGAGGGTATCTGAATTTCTTTGAGAGAATAGCAGTTATAAAATACCTCCTCTCCAAATTCTCTGATACCCTCGGCGAGGTCTATCCATTCGAGTGAAGTACACCCGGCAAAGGTATAACTTTCAAGAGAGCTAAGAGGTGCGTCAATTCTTACGTCTTTGATATTATAGCAATATGCAAACGCACTTTCGCCGAGGAATAAGAGTTGAGATGGAATATGAACAGCGGAAATGCCGGAGCAGTCCTTAAATGCGTCTTCTTCGATGTAGGCGATACTATCAGGAATGTTGACATCGGTAATATCTTTACAATCCTGAAAAGCGCATTCGCAGATGGTTGTAACTGAATTATCCAGTACAATTTCTCCGGAAGCTTTTGGGTCGCACGACAAAACCTTTGTACGGTTGCCGTTATATTTGATGAAATCTTCTGTCATATTACATCGGTTTAATCATAGATTCGATGAAGGCAATCTCTTTGTCCGATAGTTGATACTTTTCGTAGAGCTGACGGTCTATGTCGGCAACAGGTTTCGACCAATCAATATCCGACTGCGCGGTAAAGTCTTGAAGTGGAACAAATCGGAAAACATCTTGAGATACTTGCATAGTACCTCTACCGAAGAACAGAAGAATTTTGAAAAAATTCGTATCAAAGAACTTTTTACAATTTACTTGTTCAGCTTCAGAATTGAACGGACCGACATTCAAGAACGTTTCGGTACATACTGAATTACGCTCTCCAACGATGGATTCAGGCGGGTTAATCGCATTAGTAGAATAACTCGTCGTGAAGAACAGCTTGTACATATCAATCCACTTATGATTTTTGGAAATAATCGTGGGATTGATAAAGCCAATAGTTCTCTTAGCGCCTCCTTTTATGCCTTTAACTCCATAAACTTTAGTAGAGCCAGGGAATGGAGAAAATTGCAAATTAGATGCCGGATATCGTTCAGGAGAATTGAAAAGATCTTTGCGAATGCCATAAGGCTGAGTAAGGCTTACTATTTCCTTGAACAAAGGGACGTTAATTGAGACTTTTGTAATAATAGATTGTCTGCGCGTATCACGTATAACAATGTCTGAGTTGCCATCTGATAATTTACGATGAGTAATAATTGGCTCAGAGCTTGCCGGTCTATAACTATATGACAGTTCTCCAGAGTGTCGTTTATCCCAAAGGAAATAGCAAATACCTCCATCAATATGCTGTCCATTGAAACAATATCCGGAGTCCTCCATGTCGTAGAATTTAGAGATATGTTCATCTGACATCATTTCTTTACGGAATGGCTTCAACACAGCTTTACCTCCAATCATCCACTTTGAAGGCATGATTAGAGAAAAGTATGATGGTGCGATTTGTGTGGAGACTCTAACAAATAGTTGGTAAACAGGGTTAGCAGCATCATCAGAAGCTCCACTACCATCATTAACTTGATATGGTGGGTTGCCGACTATTGCGTTGAATTTCATATTGTCGTTGTTTACGGCTTTCCAGAACGATTTGCCTTTAGCAACTTTATCGATAAAGTTACTCGGTTTGTTTTTGATTTGGTTGATTAAGTCCTCGAAATAGCGAGTATTGACCTTAAGCGATCGGAAGCCTACAAGTGTACGCTTAGTAATTTGTTTAGCCATCGGCGTTTTGCAAATTACAAAGATGTTTTCGGCTACGACACTGCGCCACACAGCCCATTCATCTTCTACCGACTCAGGCGAAGTCAAGAGATTAGCAAGGCGTGAGCGGTAGGTAGAATACGCCATAAAAAGCGGGTATAGACCGGTCTTTGAATTGATTTCGAGGATATGTGTATCGGGATTGAATACTTCGGAAGTAACTTTACCTCGGTCAACAAACCGAGGTTCTGAGATGGGTTCTTTGAAGTCTTCATCAAGGAAGCAATAACCGCCGATAGTGTCCGAAATGTGCATATTGACTACGCGCCACGGAGTCAAGACGGTTTCCTTATCGGGGTTGCGGAATGTTGCGAAAATCTGAGTGATTCGCTCGATGCGTTGCTCAATCGAGAGCTTATCGGCGGAGCGTACCATATTGCGTATGCGTTTGGCTGCCGCTGCAAATATATCGGGGTCGTAATATTTGCGGAAGGCGTTGAACTTCTGCTTAGACACACCTCGGGGCATAAATTCGTCCCAAGAAAGTGGGTCGATAAGCGAAGTGAAATTGTCGATAGTAATCTCTTCCTTTGTATCCTCGATGTCCGCGCCGTATATCATCAGCGGCATACGTATCGAGATGCCGCGCAGAATTGATATGGCGTTTTCGCGGTTCTTTCGGCGTTTCCTCAGTTCCTCGAGACGCCGCTTTTGCTCCTCGGACATCTCGGCCTTGTCCTTCTTGGAGCGGCTACGCTTCTCCAGGTCTTCCAATTCGCTGTATTCCTCGTTGGTGAGACCCTGGTTGTTGATATCCACCGACTTGGTGCGCGGCATGGCCTTGGTAGAGCCTATAGTCTTCTTGAGATCCTCGAATTCATTGATCTCAACCTCTCCCAGTTTCAGCAGCTCGTCGTTGTACAGGTACCCGTCCTCGAAGCCGTTGGCGACTACTCGCTCGATATACACCTTCTTGAGCTGGCGCAGCATCGTGTCCACATCGAACTTGTGCATCCGTGACCCCTCCATACCTATGACCGGGCAGAAATTCAGGAACTCCGCCATGGCCGTGCGGTCGTCCGAGGACGTCTTGCCCGCCTTGGTCGAAATCTTCGCTGTTTCGGCCAGCACCTTGAGCGTGCGGTCCGGCGCGAAGTCAAAGACATAGCAGTTCTCCTTGACGCGGCCGTTGATAGTCGCCGGCGATTGTACGCGGAAGATAGTCTGCATATATCCGGCAGCCGCCGTATTCAGCGATCCTGACAGCATAAGCACAGCCGTCCATTCGCGGACGGTGACGCCGGTGGTCAGGCGTCCGCACGACAGGGTGATGGTGCGTGTCTCGTCCGGATTGTCGCCGATTTTCGAGCGTAGCAATGCCAACGCCTCCGCGTTTTCCTCCTCCGTAGGGTCGCCCTCGCCGGCTACGTTCACTATATGAAAGTGCTGGAAGACGGGATGCCGTTCCAGCATACGCTGCAAAGCAAGCGCAGACTTTACGCCCGGAATCATCCATAGCGTATGGCGGAAATTGTTGCGATACTCGTCTGTGGCGAAAGGGTAGGCGCTATCCGTGTCCTTGTCCTTGCGGCACAGCAAGTCCAAGAAAGCCGCAACGTCTTTGCGGTGTACAAATTCGCCCGAGTCATTAACGCGGAAAAACTCGCGGAAATTGAAAGCCACGTCCTCGTCGATATACTCCTTGAGCAGTCGTCCGAGGTCGTAGGTGTATATGTTCATAGTAGGCAGTCCTTCATAAGGATTCGGGTCGCCGAAATGCTCCAAATCCCATTCGGCCTTGGCCTTTTGCTCCATCACGTAGTCCCAGGTGTAGACCTCGCTCTCCTTGTATTCGTCAAAGAGGTTGAAAGGCGTGCCTGACAGCGACAACACCTTGGTGTCGTCCTTGATCAGCTCGTGTATTACGCTCTGCCCCAACTCGGTCTGTGTGCCCTCATGCGCCTCGTCCACTATCAGCAAATCCCAGCGTGTGGAGAATATCTCGTTGTTCTTGTCAAACTTGCCGCCGACTTGTTCCGAGCCGCGCAAGTCTTGCATCGAGGCAAAATATGTGTAATGCAACCCTTCGGCCTTTGCCCGAGCCTCAAGCGAGGCAAACGATTCGCCCTTGTTGCGCGAGCCGTAAGCAAAGTCCCGGCGGTCATAGAAAATTTTGTGGAAGTCGTCATACCAGCCGTCGTCCACCACCGGGCGATGGGTAAGAATGAGTGTGCGGCGGAAGCCCATATCCTTGACCACCTGTAACGCTGATAGCGTCTTGCCGAAACGCATCTTGGCGTTCCACAGCATTTGATTGCTTCGGCGAAACTGCTTCTCGGTCTTTTCTATGGCGTCTCGTTGTTCGGGTCGGAAAACGATAGGATTTTGTTCCTCTGTCTTTTCCGATGCCGAAAGCGACTTTCGACCCTCCTTGACCGCCTTTATGGCATTCTTTACGGTGGCGAGGTCGGTCTCGAACCACTCGCTGCCCCATCCGGCAGCGGTTCGCCGTTTGATGCCGCTGCGTGTCAATACCTCGTGCACCGCTTTGTCGTTGAAGGACTTGACCGTACCTCCGCCGAAGTATAATGTCACTTCGGTATACATCAGCTCATAGCTGATTCCGGCGGTACGGGTGTATTGGTCGATACGCTTCTTGGCCGCCTGGTTCAATACGTGCGAACAGGGTGAAAATCCGCCGAAATCGCTGCCGTCAGGCAGTGTCGCTTCGCCTATTTTCAGGCATCCGGCATGTGCCGTATCGTTGATGCGGAAGACATAGATTAGTTTGGGCTTGAGTGTTGAATCGAAGAGCATGGTATAGCAGTCATTTAGATATTGAGTTCACAAAAGGCTCGACCTGGCGATCACGAGGTTTCTTGCGCCAGTCGCGTATCAGGCAATATATTCCGTTGTGACGGTGAATGTCGCCGGTGCGGCATCCCTCGCACGGATGTTGGACAACCTCGTCGCCGAAAAGGCTGTGCTCGACTGTAGGCTGTCCGCAGGTGTCGGGAATGACGCATTTGAGGCCGTCCATTTGCCAGATATTCCACGACACTATGTACGCAATTTGCAGCAGCGACCGCTTCAAAGGATCCTTGCCGAATTTGTCGCGATAATAATCGATGAAAGAATACAACAGCGACTCGCGGGCGAGGACGACATTATCGCCCTGCCAGTCATAGCCGTAGACGCTTTGGAAGGCGACGGCGGCAGCTTTGAGCCACTCGCCGGTGGTCTCCGTATTCTCGCCGATGACGCGGAGTTTGCGGTCAAGGATGCCTATGCGTCGGCCGAGAGGTATAGCTTCGCCCAATACCGTGTCATAGCGGCCGACCAGGTATGGCGCTTCTCCACAGGTGATTTCGAGGCGTACATCGCGTACATAATCCATCCATGTTTTGCCCTGAGGGAATGACACTTTATCGGTGTTTACCGTCCATGTGCGGTCCTCGTTCTCGGTATTGAACACACCGTCGCGGCCAAACCAAGCGCTGTCCACAAGATTGACTTGAGCATTGCATATCCATGCCGGGGTGAAGACTTCCGCCTTGTCGCGTGAACGGTTCTGCTGCGCTTCTCGCGACTTGAGTACACGTGGCTGTATGACGCGTCCGTGGACGCCGACAACCAGTTCGGGCCGAATTTCGTCATGATAACCATAACCCTCGCCTAAGTCGGCGTAATCATCTGTAGCCCAGATGATATTCCGTTGTTCGCCCTCCGGTAGACCGCGACTGGCCGTATGATCCTTGAGCAATAGCGCAAGGACCTGCGGGTCGAGATCATTCTCAAGTATGTCTATAAGTAGCGAAGACGGCATACAATGTCCACGGTGAGTGCCGTAGGCTCCGTATGGCAGCAAAAAGTTCTATGGGGGGATAAAAAAAAGCGGGAGCCGTGTCGTTGCTCGCTCCGCTACCTGTGGCCGTCGAACTTGCCAATCCGCCAAGAGCAAACAACGCCGACTCCACGCTGTATATATGTACGTAGTCCAAGACCTGCTCCGAGAGATTAAAGCCCTCTCGGAGCGTGCCTTGGATGGTAAATACATACCGTGGCGCCTATCGTTGCTATGTCCTTTGACGGGTATTTGGAGTGTTCGACGTTCCAGGCAGCCAAGAACAAGCGTAGATATACGCTTTTTTATCAAAATGTACGGTCTTTGGCACAGACGCTTGTGGGGACGGCTCTGCGTCACCTTGCGCGTGTGTCAAGACTTATTGCAAAGATAGGTAAGATTTTCCGGACACGCAAAAACTATTTTTTGCGTAGGTCAATAATGTTTAGTGAACTTGTTGAGTTAAAGACTTTTAAGTTGTTTGACTTGATTGAGGGCTGGAAATACGGGCGGCGCTGTCAGTGGGCAAGGAGGGCGGCAAGGGCATCTATGCGCTCGGCGAAGGCAGTGATGAGAGCCTCGTGGCGTTGGCGTAGCCCGTAGATGTTGAGGCCGCAACCCGGTTGGATGCAGTATTCTTGGCCTGCATCGTTGATGTGTCCTTGCGGACACTCGTACTTGGTGCCGCCGCCGAAGATTGCGCGGCTGTCGGTGATGCGTCCCAGTGGCTCGGGGTCGGTGATGTCGCGATATAGCTCGCGCATCGATTCGAGGGTATCGTTGGTGTACTCGGGCTGGTATGCGTCCAGACATTCGACGACGAATGTCAGCGGGTAATAACCTTGAGGAAGTGGTGGCGACAGCGGCTCGGTGGAGTGCAGCACATCGCGCAACATATCGGCATCGAATAGTCGGGCCTTATATATTACGGCAAGGGTGGCTTGTGGACAGGATGATATGTCGCCATAGACAACCCCCAGAGCGTAGTCGCGCGGTACGGTTGCAATGTATTGCGGAAACCATTGCAGCGCGCTGCAGTGGATGTCTGTGCGCTCGTCCTCGGGCAGGCTCCATGATACCAGGTATTTGCGATAAAGGCTTGAACCTATGCCCGTCATAGCGCGCCCGGTGATGTATTCCCACTCCTGATCGGAGGGGAATACTTCGGGCTCGACAAGTCGTCGGCTGTATCGCATCTTCAGGCACTGGGCCCGCAGATCTTCGGCGTCGATGGTCATATTGTGTCGCGCGTTGTGCTTAGTTGGAGTAGGTGTCAGCGTCCGGCGTTGTCAATCATGCCGCGCAACTTATCGTTGAAGTCGTCGGCTTTTATGAGGTTCTCCATATTCAGGTGCATACGGTAGCGCCAGTAGTGACGCGGATTGGCCGGGACATTGATGATTTCGTCCGCGGGATTTTCGCGTCGCAGTTTTCCGTCCATAGCCAGGTAGTCCTGCAGCGGCAGGATGCACAGCATCGACGGTGACTTGAGGTGCATGTCCACGATAGCGTCACATATCCAGGGCTCGGCGAAGTATGGTGCTGTGCCGCCTTGTTGCAGCACTTCGTTGAAGTATCGCTGTGTCTTTTCGCGGTTTTCTTCCCACCATACGCGTATGCCGCCCATATCGTGTGTCGAGGTGGTGCATACCGAGTAGTACGGGTAGTCGTGGGTGTTGCCGAAGGTGAGGTTCGGATTTTTGGGCATACGCTGAATTTCCAGGGCCAGAATCTCGAGGTTTTGCATCACAGCGGGCACACATTCCGGAATCATGCCGAGGTCTTCGGCGCAGGTGAGCATATCTGTGGCTTCGGTGAGCGGCGGCAGTTTCCACATAGCTTTACCGTACCAGAAGTCGTTGTGGCGGTGATAGAAGAAGTCGTTGTACAATCGGTCGAAGCACCAGCGTTCGTAGTCGTTGAGCGAGCGGTATATATAGGTGTATTGAGCCGATATGCGCGGGTGGTACTTGCCTTTCTCGCGGCTGTCTTCGATGAACAGCACGTTGTCTATAAGGCCCAGCAGCGCGTTGTACATCCGTGTGTTTTTGTCGTCTTTGGGCAGCGTGTCAAAGAAGTCGGCAACCTTGCGTTGTGTGTCGAATTCGGGGCGTAATTTGTAGCGTCCGTATCCGGCATCGACGAGGAAGCTCTTGCGCGCTTCGTCGGTGTATTCGCCGAAGAAGTCGCCCAGGAAGTAGTCCATAATGAACGGTGTGGTGTGCAGGTCTACGTCTATCCAGAAGTCGTAGTTGTATCGCAGCTCGTCCGGGGTGAAAGGCAGAGCGGGATTGAAGGTGCCCAGCAGGCCGTGTACGGCGTCCATGGGTATTTCCCAAATGCGGAAGAAGCCCAAGACATGGTCTATGCGGTATGCATCGAAGTATTCGGACATCTTGCGGAAACGTGCTTTCCACCAGGCAAATCCGTCGCGGTTCATTTCCTCCCAGTTGTATGTGGGTAACCCCCAGTTTTGGCCCAGAACAGAGAAATCATCCGGCGGTGCGCCGGCTTGGCAGTCCATGTTGAACAGGCGTGCATCGGTCCATGCGTCTACGCTTGTGCGCGAGATTCCGATGGGAATGTCGCCTTTAATGACTACGCCTTTGCTGTGTGCGTAGTCGCGCACGGTCTTCAGTTGCTTGTCCAGATGGTATTGGGTGAAGTATACGATGTTTGTTTCATCGGGAGCCTCTTTGGCCAGCTTCTTGACCAATTCCTTGGAGAACTTGGCGTATTTGCCCCATTGCGAGAAGTCGGCTGTGCCGAAGCGGTCGCGCAGGACACAGAAAGCCGCGTAATTAGGCAGCCATCCGGCGTTACGTTTTACGAAGGCCTTGAAGTCGGCCGAAGCGATTGTCTTGGCGCCGTCTTGTGCGAAGATTTCGCGCACGTACTCGGCCTTGGCATGAGTGACGCGTTCGTAGTCGACGGTGTCCAACCCGTTGAGCTCGGCGGCCAGGTCCCGGTAGTATTTGCGACGTGCAGGATCATGCAACTCGCCTACAGCCTCGAGGTGCAGATACATAGGATGGAGCGCGAATGTCGAATTGGCATTGTAGGGGTACGAGTCCGTCCAAGTCCCCGTCATCGTGGTGTCGTTGATGGGCAGGATTTGTATAAAGTTTTGGTGCGTCATCGCGGCCCAGTCAACCATAAGAGTAAGGTCGTAGAAGTCGCCGACGCCGAAGTCGTTGCGTGTACGTATCGAGAATACCGGTATGGCTACGCCGGCACCGCGCCAAGGTGCCAGAGGATTGCGCAGGCGCATCCCGGTAAGCAGTGAGGCGGTGTCGCGCGTGGGTTGTGTTCCGAGGGTGCGGTTGTTCCCCAGTTCCCATGCCACGAGTTTGCCGGATTCTTTGTCGAGGATTACGAACTTGTATTCGGTGGCAACGCTTAGCCCGGCAGCCGGGATGTTGACGCTCCATAGCGGGAAGTCGTGTGTGGACATGACCACGGCTTGTGCGGGATCCCATTTGCCCAATGACGGTGTTTCGCCGCAGACGGCGAGAACCTGTTCGGGACGTATCATTGGCGCCCAGACCTGAATGTTGACCATTCCGGCGCAAGGCAGCACGCGAGCGGCCGTGGCCGCATCGTTGCGGCGGTTGATGCAGTCGGTAATTGCCGACGAGTAGTATGGCTTGTCCCACGGTTGATCCTGCCAACGGTCGTTGACGTATACGGCGTGGCCGGCATCATCGGGCATAAAGAAATGGTGTGGATGACCCCATTCGTGTTTGCAGCTGCCATCATCGCGGCGTACTGCATAGGAGTATTCGAAGTCCGGAGTGTTGGCGGGGATGTCAATCTCTGCCGTCCATTTGTCCGTGCCCAGTAGTTTCATCGGTACGGCTGTGTCGATGTTGTTAGAACCCAAGTGTGCGATATTGCCCGTAAGTACGAGGTTCTCGCCCCAATTGGTGCGGTAGTTGACGCTGAATACAATCTTCATGGTCGGTGTATTGTGGCTTTTGTTGTTCGTATATGGATAAAAGTATGATATAGTATCAAAGGACGGGCGCCGTGGCGTCGTGCTCTTTGCGGTGTAAATGTACGAATAATTATCTGCAAATGCTGTTTTGCAACACTTTTTAACCGAAAAAACGCTTTGTCTCGTATGTCTTCGATGTCGCCTGCCACATCCGAGTATGCATAATTTGGTTTCACCGGATTTAGATTGTTCAGTCAGCACTGTGATATGTGTTCGAATGCAAAAATACACTAACTTTGTGCTTGAATACCGGCGCTAAGACTGCGCGTTGGTGCAAAAACATGCATTAAAACTATATTATGTCCGACACATATTACACGATACAAGAAGAGGGCGAGGGTCAGCTGCGAGAAAAGCTGAGCCGTTTCATCGCTTATGCACATCATATAGACAGTGAGGAAGATGCTCGGACGTATGTTCAATCGTTGCGTAACCGCTATCATGACGCGCGACATGTGTGCTGGGCTTTTGCGACGCGTGACGGGCGACGTCTGGCACAGGATGACGGTGAGCCGTCCGGCACTGCCGGGCGGCCGATATTGGGACAGATAGATTCGCTGGGATTAACTGATGTCGTCGTGGGTGTTGTCCGCTATTTCGGCGGCATCAAACTTGGACCATCGGGACTGATAGCTGCTTATCGCGAGGCCGCTCGCTTGGCGTTGCAGTCCGTACCGACCGTCGAATGTCATAGCCGGTGTCGATTTGTATTTGCTTTCCCGTACTTGTCTATGAACGATGTTATGAAAGTGGTCAAGAGTGAGGACTGTACGGTTGTGGAGCAATCGTTTGACAATAGCTGCTCGATGATTGTCGAAATTCGCGAAGATAATGCCGAGCGGCTACACGGGCGTCTGGATGCGGTGTCCGGACTCACATTTGCCGAGTAGATGCGGAACAACTCAATCCGGTTTGGCTTGGGTGTCGCGGCTTGTATTCGCAGATTTTAGCCGTTCTATCGCTGTTATCTGTTGCGAGGTGGGTTGCGTGTATTTTCCAATCAGATTTCCAATCAGACCGGAATGGCCAGCATCGGAATGTCTGCGTTCAGAATCATCTTGTGCGCCAATCCGGGGTTGAATAAGCGCGCAAATGCGTTTTGTCGCTTGTTGGGAATGACGATGATATCCGCAGGATTATTCTTAACCAAGGAATCGAATTGTTCGGCGGCGTTGTCGGTGTTGATGCTCATTGTATCGAATTCGAGATTCGGGAAATTCTTCTTGCAGAAAGACATGACGTTGAGCAGAGACTCCTTATTGGAACGTTCGAAAGGCCGTCTTTTGGCCGGAAGATGCACCAAGGTGACTTTGGCCGAAATATTGTTGAAGATGCGCGACATTGTGTCCAAGGCCAGAAGGTCTTGCTGCTCGAGGTTGGTGAAAAAGTGTATTCGGATGTCAGAGGCTTCGATGTTAACCTTTATGCCTTGTGGAATGGTCAGCACCGAGAACAGGCACTTGTCCAGAACCTCTGCCGAAACGCTTCCTATCATTTGTTCCTGCTTCTTGGCGTAGCTGCGAGTGCCCATGACAACGAGGTAGGGCGGGTTGGCCTTGGCATATTCGATGATGGCGTCCTCGGGGACTCCTTCCATCACTACAGTATCAAAAACCACCGGAGGCAGTTCGCCGTACTTGATTTTTGACCGCACACCGCCGGCAAATTCGTCCATGCGTTTGTGTGCGTCCTCTTCGATTTTCTGTCGTGCATCGTTATCGGCAATTTCGTAGGTCAATTGGTCGCTGAGTTGCATATTGCCGGCTACGTAAGGGTCGATGAACGAGTACAATAACCGTATCTGAGCGTTGTGTCTCTGAGCCAAAGCAAAGGCCACTTCGAGAGCATTGATTGAATGTTCGCTGAAATCTACGGGGACAAGTATACAATGCGATTTTTCGTTGAAAGGCGACGGCATGGGCGTAAATATTTCGCGATGCTCAATGATACGTAGAGCCAGTGGCAGATCGTTTTCGTGTATACGGACACGCACGCCGGAAGATACTGTCGGGTGTTCGAGGTTGACGTTTTGCAACAACACTTCGATACCTTCCTTTTCGAGAAGGTTCTTTAGCTCGATGGCGCGATCGTAAGTGTGTATGGCAACGGTGATAAGTCGCATGTATGTGTAAGCCGATTATAGTTATTGATACAGCCTATGGATGCCTCGCCGGTGCAAGGCATCCATAGGTCAGATGCAGTGTCTTGTGTAGATAAGGGACGAGAGATTCTCAGTCTTTGTTTTCTTGCTCTTGGAGGATCTCTACTGCCATATCGTAGATTGTGGAGTCGTCAAGGACAACGATACCACCGTTGGGGCCGGGTTCGATGTGTACGCCGCAGTTTTTGCCGAAGTCGTAGTTGCTGCCGCCGAAGTAATTGCGTACGGTCTGAACAGTGATGTTGAGCTTGTCGGCGATTCGGTGCATCGAACCGTCGGGCAGACTGTCTTTGAGTTTGCGCAAATCATTGAAGCTGATAGTCTTAGTCATGATGGTATCGGTTAGTGTGGGTGATTATTATATAGTTGTTGATACGTGAGGGGAGGTTTTTGTTGTTATTGTGGGTATAAATTTAGTGGTCTTTTGCGAGTTGACCAAAAATATTTATAGATTTTTTTTATGTTTTACGGCACTAATTTTGTCTGTCCGGTTCGGCGTTACCCGTAATGTGCTGATAGATGTGCTATTGTCAGATGCGTTCAACGTTTGAGGCATCTATCCATGCGGCCGTGGAGTTGTTGACCTTCACGTGGTACCACAACTGAGCACCGTCGTTGCTTGCGGCGTTTACCGAATCGATAATCACGAGGCGTGTACCTTCGTGTACGGGGACAATCTTGTCGGTCTTGTCGGTTTTGGCTGATGGCGCGGGAGTGAGGTTGGCCGATGGTGCGGTGACGATGGCGACATCGTTATTGTCCGCGGCAGCCGCGCTCTGATAGGCGACAATTGCGGCGTACACAAATACGATGAATAATACCATAGCGCCGAAAAAACCTATTTTGCGTGCAGTGACATCAGACAAAAACAGGTATACGGCAATCAGACCGATAATTATTGCAAATAAAACGAAAGCGGTCCAAGCCCACGCATTAGGCGACATCATGGCAATAACTCCCGAATGGATTTTGCCAAGTATGGACGAATTATCTTCGGGCTTGTCTTCGAGGGTTGTATTGACAAAATCGAGGTTGGCGCGTGCATCCTTGTTTGAAGGATCTATTTTGAGCGCTCGCTCGTATGCAAGTACGCTTTGTGCGACTTTGCCCATACGGAAGTAGGTGTTGCCCAAATTGTAGTACAAGTCGGACGATACTCCGTACTCTTTGATTATGGTCTTGTAAAGGTCTGCTGCTTCGGTATAGTCTTTAGAATTGTATGCCGAATCGGCTTTGGCCGAAAGAGTGGCGGCAGTCTCGGCCTTGACCGTGGTTTGGGCAACGGCTGCGCTTATGCAAAATGCTGCAGTGACGGCCAAAGCCACATATCGCAATATGTTGTGTGAGTTTCTCATTATGCTTTTGCGGATGCTTTGGTGGGTTGTTTCTTGGTGCTTTCGACGGCTTTGATTACGGCCGAGGACTCGCCGAACAAATCTTTGAGATGTTCCGGAGAGGAACTGTCCGGGGTGAAGCGAGCCATTTCACATTGGTCCAAGATGTTTATTGTTCGGTCGGTAAGTTCCTCGCTAATGCCGCTTTCGAGCAATTTTTCGCGAATATTGTCGCGCGTGAGTGCCGATGACGGAATGCGAAGTTTATCGCTGATATATCCCCAGAGGGCACGAGCCAGGCTTTCGTGGAAGGCATCGGCGTCATTTGCTGCCAGAGCCTTGGCGGCCAAGCGTAGGCGCTTGGTGGCTATCTTATTGGCGCGGGCTGTACGGCGTGCAGCCAAGTCGCTGTTGGCGTTGATATGCTTGCGGTATATGATAACGGTAGACACAAATGCGACCAATAGGAGCAGATACAGCAGCACATATATTGTTTCGTAGAAGGTGCGCTCGGGTTTTTGTGCAAGTGATGAGGTGTCAACTCGGTGTATATAGCGGATGTCATTGAGCCCTTCGCCTATTTCCTTTTGTTCGGCCGACGATGCCGACCCGCGTATTACGTTGATATTGTATCCTTTTTGTTTGATGGTCATGTAACGTCCCGTCGATGGGTCAAAGTATACAAAATTCCAGGACGGGATGTTGAGAGTGCCCACTTCTTTGGGTACGATGGTGTAAGTCACGGCGCAAGTGCCGCGCATATCCGAGCCGTTGAAGTTGGCATCGCTGACCACTTCGGGTGTATACTCTTCGACGTTTGCCGGGAACGACAGGGTGGGGGCGGACAATGCTTTGATGTTGCCCGTACCGTTGATGTTGAGAGTGTAAGTGAGGGCCTCATTTGTGCGAGGATGAGCCGGAGCGATATCCGTTGTTGCCGTGAAATGGCCTACTGCGCCCTCAAACCCTTCAGGTGCCGGTTGCGGAAGATCTTCGACGCTTACCGAGATTCGATTGGAGGTCGTTGTAATTTTTTGCTCGATTGGACGATACGTGACAAAGAAACCGTTGGAAATAGGTTCGTAAGTCTCGAGTGTCACGTCATATCGACCCGAGTTGATGGTCAGTGTCCCGGCTTTTTGTGGATATAGCAGGCACTTTTTCAGTACGGCGGAGTAGTAGTTTTCGCCTCTGAAATGTTCCATCTGGGCCTCGTTGCTGCCTACGGGTAATTCTTCGGAAATGAAGCCGTCGAATTGAGGCAATGTAGTGGCGCGGAAGGAGGTGATATTATGCTTGGTATATACTTTTATGGTTGCAATGACCGCTTCGCCTTTCCATAGGTGACTCTTTGACATATTTACCGTGACTATGAGGTCGCCGGGCGATACCTTTCCTGCACGAGGGGCGGATGCTGCCGGAGCCGGCATCGAAGACGAGCCGGATTGGCTTTGCTGTGAGCTGCGATCCGGCGGAAGTATGGTGAGCCTCTTGGCCTGGGTGCGCATATTGCCTACACTGACAGCCGGGATGGTCACTGTGGACGCTTTTTCGGCTTTATATAAATAGGTATATTGGCGCTGTATGGACGACTCGACGCGGCCGTTAATGATGGTTGTACTTTGCATAGTCGAGACGCCCGGTCGCGAAGCGTTGAATATCTTGCAATTAGGAATCTCGGGAGCGTTATGTACCACTGCATCGCTGTTGTTTACAGAGATTGTGACGCTGAAGCGGTTGCCTTGAATGACTGTGGCCGGAGCCTCTATCGTGACCGATTGAGCGGTCGCGACGGATGACACTACGGCCATTATCATAAGGGTTATGTAATATCTTAATGCGGACATGGTGAGTACTCGATTATTGGATATGCTTTTACCAGGGTTTGTCGGTAGTGCGTCGGCCGTAGCCTTGGCGTTGTTCCTGGTTTTTACGAGTTTTGTTCTCCTTGTTTTGTACTGCGTTGAGTATCTGCTGTGAGGACTGACTCGGCTTTTGCTGTTGTTGTTGCTGCTGTTGCTGCTGTTGCTGCTGTTTGTTTTTGTCCTTATTCTTATCCTTATCCTTGTCCTTGTTGTTGCTGCCGCCACCCTGATTTTCGGGCGGAAGTTTGAGCTGAGCTATGCGCAGGTTCTGCAAAGCCTTGATATTGGATGGATTGCGTCTAAGTATGGCTTTGTAGTTTGATATTGCTTGCTGATAGCTTTGGGTTGATATTTGCGATAGCGAGTCGGCCAAATGATTGGATGTACTACCTTCTGAGGGGGCGCCCATTTGCACATCGGCACGGCGTAGCGAGTCCGCCAAATCTTTTAGGTAGTCGCCGATAAGGACAGCATCATTGCCCAGATTGTAAATGGCTTTTTCGCTGATGTTGGGGTCTGATGCCGTTTTGCCTAAATTGGCAAGAGTCAAGCGTGCTTCGCGTAATTTGGCCGAATCGGCAGCCGTGGCGCCCATGATTGTCGCCATAGCCTTGTCGTATTTTGCCGCTTCGGATGACGGGTTAGCTTTAAGGGCTTTGTCGTAGTCCTTAACGGCATCGGCGTAATGCTCTTTCTTGTATTTTTCGTTGCCGGCTTTTATGGCATTTCGCTCGGCCTTGTTAGACATATCTGACGAACAAGAGACCAAAAGCGCTGAGGTAAGTGCCAATGTGGATGCCAGTGTGATTATATGAACGTGTTTTATCAGAGTCATGAGTCGCGTCTATTCTTTTTTACTTTCAACGCCGTTCTTTTTGTTTAGTTCGGCAAAGAAATGTATGTGTTTTAGCCAAGATGTTTTACGTTCCAACAACAGGATGTCGCAGATCAAAAGCGCGAGGGCCAACCATGCAAACAGGGGGAACTGCTCGGCGCTATTCTTGTACTTTACGGCGCCGAAGTCAGACTTTTGGAGGTTGTCGAGTTGTTGCACGAGTTTGTCCAATGCGTCAGTATTGGAGCCGTTGACATATATGCCTTTTCCGGCTTTGGCTATTTCTTTGGCTGCATTTTCGTTAACGGCAGTGATGACTTCTTTGCCGTCGTTGTCCGTGAGGTATCCGCTACCGATAGGTATACGTGCACCTTTTGATGTTCCGACGCCAATCACGTTGACTTGTATTCCGCTATCTACTACGGCTTTGGTGGCATCGATGGCATTTCCGTCATGGTCTTCGGCATCGGTAAGCAGGATAATACACTTCTTGACGTCCTTTTTGTCGCTGAAGCACTTCTTGCTCAGATTGATGGCTTCGCTGATGGATGTGCCTTGATAGGGCATTAAGGACGGGTCAAGGTCGTTGAGTATAAGTTTGGCCGAATAATAATCGGTAGTCAATGGCAGTTTGACTTTTGCATCACCGGCAAAAACTACGAGTCCGACTTTATCGTTTCCGAGCCGGTCTGTAAGCTTTTCCAGAAGTAGTTTGGCTCGTTTCAGTCGCGAAATGCTTTTGGGATCATCGGTAGAGGCGGCAAGCATCGAGCGTGAGGCGTCAAAGGCAATCATCACTTCGATGCCGCGTTTGCTGTCTGTCTGTTCGGTTTCGCCGAACCGTGGACGAGCCAGTATGATGACAACTGCGGCAAGTGCTATGAGTTGGAGTGTAATTTTTATTCCGGTCTTGTAATGGGATGCGTCTGGCATCAGAGGTGTCAGTGTCGATGGATTGCCGAAGCGTGCAATCTTGCGCCGACGAGACAGCTTGGCAAGCCAGTACAAGAAGTACACTACCGGTAGCGACACCAGCAATATCAGTAATATAGGATTGGCAAAGTCTAACATTGTCTATATGATATTCGAGGAGAATACGGTTTTTGTCGTCAGTTTGAAAATCATGCTTACTAAGGCACTGTGCGGAATACTGTGTATCTCAGAACGAGTTCTAAAGCCAGTAGCCCGAAAAGCAGCCATCCCCACAATGCGAAGTTGTCTTCGGTATGGCTGAATTGCTGGATACTCATGTGAGTCTTCTCAAGACGGTCGATTTCGTTGAAGATATTCGACAGTGTCTTGTTGTCAGTCGCACGAAAATATTTGCCGTTGGTGTGGGTGGCTATGGATTGCAGCGTGGCTTCATCGATGACCACTTGCTGCATTTCGTACTGTATTCGTCCCAAAGCATCTATACTTACGGGCGTGAGCGCGCGGCCGCGCGTTCCGACAGCTATGGGGTATACCTTGATTTTGCGTTCTTGTGCCACGGAGGCTGCATCAGAAGGTGTTACGACACCGGTGTTGTTGGAGCCATCAGTAAGCAATATCACACTTTTGCTCTTGGCTTTTCCGTCGATAAGTCTGGATATCGAAGTTGCAAGGCCGTCCCCGATAGCGGTACCGTCCTCGAGCATCTCGGGTTTGATTCCTTCGATATAATTTATGAGTGCCGAGTGGTCCATGGTCAATGGTAGACCTGTCAGACTTTCGCCGGCAAAGACTACTACGCCGATATTGTCGTTGGGGCGTCCGGTAATGAACTTCTGGGCCATTTTCTTGGCAGCTTCCATTCGATTAGGCTTGAGATCTTGAGCAAGCATACTGGAGGAAACGTCAAGAGCGATGACGATGTCAGTACCTTCGGTATCGGTTGTGCGCCAGCTATCACTTAATTGAGGCCGGGCGAGGATGACAATCAGACAAGATATTGCCCCGAGCCTCAGTACAAACAAGAGGTGTCGCAGCCGTGCACGCCAAGGCGTGGGCGTATTAGCGTAAGGCGCAGTGGTGGATACGCCCATAGTCGGGCGCGCGTTTCGTGCCGTATACACGTATCTTGCAATAAGCAAGGCTAAGACAATGGGTATCAGCCAAAGTAAATGCGGATGAGCAAACTGCATGACGGTATTTTAGCTTTTTCGTTTTGTGTTCGTAGTCTTGGGGCTTTCGCTGTCTTGGGCGACTTGTTTCCCCGTGGAACCTTCGGCTTGTTTGCCTTTGGCGTTTTCGTCAACCTCGGGTAGGGGACGCGTCGTGGATACAAAGTCGCTGACGGCGTTGAACGAGCGGATGTTTTCGGAAATATCCGGACGTTGGCAAGCAAATTTCACGAAATCGGCAGTGCGAAGTACCGGTCCGAGAGCGTCTATGAAATGCTTGAGCGTATCTTCTGCCGACATAGCTTCGAGGATTTGTGTCGTGGTCATTTCGCGAGCATTGACGCCGAATCGTCCGTCAATGTATTGACGTAGGATGTCCGTAAGTTCGGTGTAGTATTCTTTGTCATGTCCGCTTTCGGCGAGGTGGCGTGCCTTAAGGGTCGTAAGACGTTTGACAGCCAATTCGTAAGGTGGAATTACTTTCTTGTGCGGCAACAGTGTCGGACCATTTTTCTTGTACAGGAAGAATATAACGGCGCCGAGTGCTATGACGAGAAGTGCCAATATAGGCCAATACCACCACTCAGGGATAAAGTCATACCATCTGCCGGGGATGGAGACGGTGCCTTCAAAGGGGTTGATAAGCAACGAGTCCTTCATCACCTTCGGCATATTCGGTTCGAGGACTTTGAGTGTTACAATATCCGAATCAATGGTGTCGGCGCCGTTGACAAATCTGAACGGGCCGATGCTCTGCGTGCCCGGCTCGAAGGGTTGGATAAGATATGTATATATCACCTGAATGCGCCCGTTGCCCACTTCTGTCGAATCGACGGATGTTTCGCGCACTTCCACTTTATTGAGTGTATATACGCCTTGATCATCGCACTGCACCTGGTCCATCATCATACCGTAGTGCCCGTTTTTGAGCACTTCGACGCGGATGTTGGTGCGGTCGCCCATGGTCAGTGTGGTCGAGTCAATTTTCGCCGAAATGGAGACGGGAGCGACTACTTCGCCGGGCTGTTGAGCAGAAGCCCCGGAGACAAAAAGCACCAGGGCAAGAGCTGCGGCAGCCTTTCGTGCCGACAGTTTGAGCGAAGTTTTTAATGTATGTATATTCATATTTATGTACAATGTGTCGGACAATTGATTATTGGCCGTTAGCCCCGTCCGCGGTTTTTGAACAAGCTCATAAGAGCGCGGACATAGTCTTCGTCTGTGGCTACGGAAATGAAGTCCACGCGTGCCGAGCGTAATGTCTCGGCCATGCGTTGTTGGTTGGTGTACCAATGCTTGTCGTATATTTGGCGCGCGTGACGGCTGGAAGTGTCCACCCAACGGGTTTGTCCCGTTTCGAGGTCGGCCAGACGTATAAGGCCTACATCGGGCATTTGGGCGTCACGTTTGTCGTATACCTGTATTGCCATAAGGTCGTGGCGATTACGTGCTATTTGCAGGGCTTGCTTATAATCTGTATTGTCTATGAAATCCGAGATGAGGAAAGCGGTGCAAGCGCGTTTTGAGGCATTGGCAAAATACTTCACCGCTCCTTCGATATCGGTCTTATTGTGTTCCGGACGGAAGTCTATAAGTTCGCGGATAATCAGCAGGATTTGTTTCTTGCCTTTTGCCGGCGGGATATACTTCTCGATACGATCCGTGAAGAATATGGCGCCTATTTTATCGTTGTTTTGTGTGGCCGAGAATGCCAAAGTCGCAGCTATTTCGGCAATGATGTCGCGTTTTTGCGAACCCACGGCGCCGAAAATACCGCTACCCGACATATCGATAAGCAGCATTACCGTCAGCTCCCTTTCTTCCTGATATACTTTGACATAAGGTTTGTTGTGACGTGCGGTGACGTTCCAATCGATATCTCGAATGTCATCGCCATATTGGTACTCGCGCACTTCGCTGAACATCATGCCGCGGCCTTTGAAGGCCGAATGATATTCGCCTGCAAAGATGTTTTGCGACAGCCCGCGGGTCTTAATTTCGATTTTGCGGACTTTTTTTAGAAGTTCTTTCGAGTCCATAATTCAGCGCGTTGAGCGATTGGTCGGTGTGGGTTAGGGGACAAGAATCTTGTCGAGGATTTCGGTGATGATTTCGTCCGTGGAAATGTTGTTGGCTTCGGCTTCATACGTCACACCGATACGGTGGCGAAGGATGTCGTGGCATACCGCGATAACGTCCTCGGGAATTACATAACCGCGCTGGTGGATGAATGCGTAAGCGCGAGCGGCGCGTGCCAGCGATATGGAGGCACGAGGCGATGCTCCGAAGGCGATAATGTCTGTCAGGTCATTAAGACCGTATTCGGCCGGAGTACGGGTAGCGTATACGATGTCAACGATATAGCGCTCGATTTTCTCGTCTACGTATATCTGTTCGACCAATTTTTGCGCATCGATGATTTCGGAGGGCTTGATGATGGGTCGTATCTCGCGGCTTTCGTTGGCTATATTCTGGCGAATAATTATGCGTTCCTCCTCCTTGGAAGGATAGCTGATAACCACCTTCATCAAGAAACGGTCAACCTGAGCTTCGGGCAGCGGGTAAGTGCCTTCCTGTTCGATGGGGTTTTGCGTAGCCATTACCAAGAAAGGTTGGTCAAGGCGGAAAGTGCTGTCGCCGATGGTCACCTGACGCTCCTGCATAGCTTCAAGCAATGCGCTCTGCACCTTTGCCGGGGCACGGTTGATTTCGTCGGCGAGTACGAAGTTGGCAAATACCGGGCCTTTTTTTACTTGGAATTGTTCGTTCTTGACGCTGTACACCATAGTACCTATTACATCGGCGGGGAGCAGGTCGGGAGTGAACTGTATGCGGCTATATTTTGCGTCGATGAGTTGTGACAATGTCTTAATGGCGAGTGTCTTGGCAAGGCCGGGCACACCTTCGAGCAATACGTGCCCATTGGAGAGTAAGGCAATGATAAGTGATTCGATAAGGTGCTTTTGCCCAACGATCGTTTGGTTCATTCCCTCGGTGATGAGGTTGATGAAATCGCTTTTGCCCGCGACCATATCGTTGAGTTCGCGGATATTTACGGTGTCGCTCATAAAACTGGTATTTATAAGTTTGGTCTATATGTTCGATAATTGCAGTAGCCAAATCCGTATTCGGGATTTGGCTACTACAAAATTACGTATAACGGCCTTTCTGCCGAGATACAATGTGTTAAAAGATTTTATTAAACGTTTAACTCATGAAAACCTTAACCTTTTTTAGGATATTTGCGTCATAGTGTTACTAATATTCACATGCGAAATACGATGTGCGCTGTATCACGGGGATTGCTTGACGCGTAAGGCGAGTTGCGTTTCGACGATAAATGTAACGCTTTATTTGCGGATTATTCGCGGAAGTATAATCGCTTGACGCGCGAAGATACGGAGGTGAGCACTTCGTATGGAATGGTGTCCAATGTTTCGGCCAAGCGCTGTATGGGCGCATGTTTGCCGAAAATTTCCACCGAAGATCCGATATGTGCCTTCGGGCAGTCTGTAACGTCAATCATACAGAGGTCCATACATATATTGCCTATTGTAGGGCAGGATACTCCCTCGACTACAAACGAAGCGTGTCCGCACCCGAGGTGACGATTGACACCGTCGGCATAACCTATAGGGATGGTCGCAATAACGCTGTCGCGCGTGGTGACACCGCGGCGGCCGTAACCGATGGTGGCACCGGCAGGGTATTTGTGCATTGCGATGATGGACGTGCGCAGCGTTGCCACGGTTTTCAGCGCTGATTGGTCGGCGTCGCCAGGCAATGGCGAAATACCGTACATACCTACACCGAGACGTACCAAGTCGTACGCATAGCGCGTGCGACCGTAGCGTACTATGCCTGCGGTGTTGAGTATATGGCGACGTATATCTTTGCCGTAGGGGACGCTGTCGCGCAAGAAGCCGCTAAGTCTGTCAAATGTATCAAGTTGGAGGGTGGTATAATCGTCCATATCCAAGCAGTCGGCTGTAGCCAAGTGCGAGAATGTTGTGGCAATGTGCAGGTGTGGACACTGCGAAAGCATCGAGACAAAGGTGCTGATTTCGTCTTCGTTTTTAAGGCCGACGCGGTGCATACCCGAGTCTATTTTGACATGCACAGGATAGTCTGTAAGTCCGGCGGCGGCAACTTCACGTTCGAGATTGGACATTATATCCTTATCCGGGTCTATCAGCGTAGGTTCCAGTCGGTAAGCGACGATGGCGTGCGGATTGAGGCACCAAGGGTCGAGAACGATTATGGGCATCGTGACCCCGGCACGCCTAAGGCGAACGCCTTCGTCCACAACGGCTACGGCAAGATAACTGAGACCACAAGATTGAAGTGTGCGTGCCACCTCTATATCTCCACATCCGTAAGCATCGGCCTTGATCATTGCAACCATTCCGACGCCTTTGGTCAGTAATGAACGATAGTGGCGCACATTGTGTACCAATGCTTCCAAGTCGATGTTAAGGTGCGTAATATGACGCAGTGAGCACAATCGGTCGCGCATCAGTCTGCCTTGTTCCTTGTCCGATATGTTTACATACAGCATTGTCCGCTGCATATCACCGACGTTTAGAGCGATATGGCGCTCGAATTCGTCTGAACTCTTGAAGCGAGCAATCTCTATACCCGAGGCGGCGACTTCGGCCCAATATTCGGTGTCGCCACCGAAGACGTATGCTTTGGTGACGCCTGCCGCTTTGAGAACTTTAGCGGCTGAAGCATAACCCCAAGCTTCGGCCACAGGGGCACTGACACATATTCGTAGATCATGTTCCGGCGAGATGCGGCGACGTACATAGTCGAGGGCTGTAGCAATTCCGTCCATATCTCCGGTGTAATAGTCCAGTGCGACAGCGCTGTTGCCTCTCATATCCGTGATGTCTATGCGTCCGGAGATGTCGTATCGTCCGATTTCAGACGAATCGAAGCATATTTTTTTGCCAAACATGGCGGCGACTTGGGTGCATATATCCCAGATGTCGCTACACGGATGCAGGTTCTTTTCGGGGTACATATCCCGGAGTACCGAGGCTATCAAGGGATACGAACTATTGTAGAAAATGTCCGTAGCAGAGGCAAATAGCAATGCTTTTTCGCGACACTTGCTTTCGATTGAATCGAAGCCCTCGCCATGTTCTTCGGTGATGGCCGTGAATATGCCGATGGTCGGACGTATGATGTCTGCAAGTATTCCCATCTCGCCCTTATGAGATATGCCTGCCTCGATGATTGCCGCATCGGCACCTGCCGCAAGCCATAGTGACTCGGGTACGCCGATGCTTGAGTTCCAGCTGCGCGGGCTACGAGCACAATGCCCCCAAAGATTGCAACTATTAAGAAGTTCCTTTGCAAAGGTTTTGCCGATGCTGCCGGTGATTCCTATTACCGGCCCACGGAAGGTGTTCCGTAAAGATTTTGCGCTGTCCCATAATGCTTGGCGAACATTGTCTACGATGATAAACGTAGTGTCGGGATATGCAGTATAATCCGTAATGTCCTTTTCGACTAAGAATACGCGTACACCCTTGGAGTGCATATCCCGGATGTAGCGGTGTCCATCGCCTTGGGGTGTGCACAATGCCGCAAATACTGTGGCGCTCGGGTCGGTCAGAAGTGCGCGGCTGTCGGTAATGACTGTGCGTAACGGCGAAGGTGCCGACGTGATATTGCCGGATATGGCACGTGTGTGTACTGCTGCCGAGAGCGATTGTATGTCAAAATATTGGTTATTGTTCATGTAGAAGCTATTGTTCGATGATAGGGCGATGCAAAGCCCTGAGGCTTTCGGCTCGGTATTGCATCGCTTGTTGTCGGGTGTCTTTGTCAAAGTATGTATTGGCAAAAAAGTCGTAGACGATGTCTATTGCCATTGGCGACGGATGCTTGAGATCGCGGTCATAAAAGCGGTAGTCGCGCAATTGGTCGCAAATGATTTCGAACGCCGGAAAATATTCGGCGGACGGGCATTCGGAGATGATTCGTTCGGTGGCAAGATGGAGTACGGCTTTGCTCAGATTGTTTCCATGAAGCCCGTCTGCCAGATGCCGCACGGGGCTGACGGTGAATATGACGCGTTTGCCTTGACATAGTTCCTTCCAGTCTCCGACAATTGTATCAATATCAAGTCGTGTGCGTTCAAAGGCACTTTGCGGAATTTTATGGCAGTTCCCTACAATATATTTACCCGGTTTATAGGTGTATACCCATGCAGTACCGAAGGTGATTATCCATACCGAATCGGAGTCAAGCCGTTTGCCAAGAGTCTTAATGTCTTCGTTGAGTCGCTCGAGAAGCGCGTCTGCATCGGTGTCCGAGTATCGTGTATTCAGATACAAGCAGTGCCATCGTCCGTCAAATAATACCAAGTCATTATGCGTGAAGTACTTCGAGGCAAGAGCGCGATGCATAATAGTGGCAATAGAGGCCGGATTGAAGAGTACGCCGAGAGGATTGGCCTGCACATCGAATCCGTCACGTCGCAGACATTCGCCGATATTGTCCGTAAAGCAGGAGCCGAGCATCGTAATACGGTCGTCGCGGCTGATACCGCATACTCCGCGAATAGGCTCGACCGGTGTGTATAGGCGAATGTCAGACATTTTGCTGTTGTGACTGACTTAGAACATTCGATAATCTATGGAAAGCACTTGGAATTCGGTGCGGCGATTGATTTGGTCTGCCGCTTCGCGATCTTCTTCCTTTTCCAGCGCGTTTATAAAGTCTTCGGATAGTACATCGCCCTCTTTGAATTGGGGATATTCCTTTGCTATGCGCTTTGTGACGGTTTTCGGGCGAGACTTGCCATAGCCTTGACTTTGCAGCCTGTCAGGAGATATGCCCACGCTGATAAGGTAATCGATGACCGAGCGGGCACGGCGTGATGATAGGTCGAGATTGTATTTTTCGGAACCATGTCTGTCGGTGTGCGAGGCCATTTCTATGGTTACGTTGGGGTTGTCGCGCAGTACTTGGGCTAATTCGTCCAAGGCTTTCTTTGACTCGGGACGCAGTGAGGCTCGGTCAAAGTCGTAGAAAATGTTTTCGACAACGACCGGCTTGGTTATGGAAGACAATACAAAATCGACGCCGTAGTCGGCATCTTCTTCGGTATACTCGCTTGTGAATTCCTGACGCGCGTTCAAATACCCTTTGGCTCCGGCCATCATAACGTATGATACGCCGCGATCCAGGGGGAAAGAGAACGACCCGTCTTTACGGGCTACCTGCTTCTGGTTGCTTCCGTCACTGCCGACAATTCGGATTACGGCGTTCGGTACCGGTTCGTCATCTTTATCAATTACCCATCCGGAAATGGTGATTTTCAGTTCGGGTAATTCAAATGAGTATATGTGGTCGTATCCGCGTGCATCACCGCGATTGCTACTGTAGAATCCGCTTTCGCCTTTGCCGAAAGTGATGCCGAAGTCATCGCCGGCGCTGTTGACAGGACGTCCCATATTGGTTACGTTCCAGCCGCCAGATGGGGTCATTTCGGCACGAAAAATGTCGAGCCCGCCAAATCCCGGGTGTCCGTCGGATGCGAAATACAATACCGAGTCGGTGCGTATATACGGGAACATTTCGTCGCCGGGAGTATTGATCCATTCGCCGAGGTTTTCGAGCGAACCGGCGCGTTCTTTTATATTGACGCGCCAAATATCTTTGCCACCGCTACCGCCCGGCATATCGCTGGTGAAATATAGCCAATTGCCGTCCGGAGATACAGCCGGGTGTCCGTAGGAGGATAGGGTATCTGCCGTAATCTCGTATTTGACAGGTGCGCTCCATTTGGCATCGCTGCGCTGCGAGGTGTATATTTCCACTCCGGTATTTGCCGACGGTTCGCGGCGAGCCTTGGTCAGGTACATCGTCTGTCCGTCGGGCGAAAAGGATACGATACCTTCGTCCAATTCGGAGTTCAACTCACCTTCGACAGCTTCGGGTCTGTTCCATTCGCCGCGCTCATTCTTTGTCGCGACAAAGATATCGCCGTTTTTCATCCCGGTGATTTCGCTGCGCTTGCTTCCGGATGCTTTCTCATTTGTGGAAGTAAAATACAGACGGTCTAATTCGGGGCTGTCAAACATAGGAGCGTAGTCGCTGCGGCGCGAATTGAAAAGCTTGGCAGCCTTGACTACATAACGCGTTTGCAGAGCCTTGCTTTGCCCCATTTTGGCTCCGGCAAGACCATCAGCGGCGAGTTTGTCTCCGGGTTTCCATTGAAGGTAAGTTTCGTATGCCGTTATGGCCTGGGCGTATTTGCCGTCGGCGTGTAATTCGCGCGCCAATTGCAGATACACGGTCGAGTCTTCCCATCCATAGCGTATGGCGTTTTGGAATGCAGCGGCAGCGCGTGCGTTCTGGCGCAGGCGGCTGTGGCATAATCCAAGCTGATAGGCGACTTCGCCACGTTGCTTGCGTTCCTCCTTCTTGGTGAGTTTGTTGTATATTTTACGGTAAGTCTTTGCGGCATCGAAGTACTCGCCACGGTCATATTGAGCCTTGGCTTCAGAAAGCTTTGGCCCACCGCAGGCGGTCAGTACAAAGGTACTTGCAAGTATGGCGGCGTATGTCGCCGTCCGGAGCATAATATTCATGAAGTTATCTTATTACGTACGTAATAGGTTAACGTATAGTATCGGTCTCATATTGTACGCCTATCGAAGCAAAAGACGTACGGGGCGTGTCACATCACGCCGATTTTGCGCAGATGCTGCTGCCAATGCCAAGCGTTAAGCATAGTCTGCTCCAAAGGCGTCTCGGCTTTCCATCCCAAGACCTTATTAGCCTTGGACGGGTCGGCCCATACCTGAATGATATCGCCTTCGCGTCGAGGGGCTATGGCGTAGGGAACTTTGACGCCGGTAGCTTTCTCGAAGGTGTTGATGAGTTCGAGTACCGAAACGCCATGTCCTGTGCCGAGATTGAACACCTCAACGTTCTCGTCCATACCTTTATTTACAATTCGTTTTACGGCAGTGACATGTGCGCGGGCGAGGTCGGTGATGTCGATGAAGTCGCGGATACAAGATCCGTCGGGGGTAGGGTAGTCATCTCCGAAGACACTCAACTGCTTACGTATGCCTATTGCCGTTTGTGTCAAATAGGGTATGAGGTTTTGAGGTACGCCGTTGGGTAGTTCGCCGATAAGAGCGGACGGATGGGCACCTACGGGATTGAAGTAGCGCAAAAGTATTGCGTTGAACCAATTATGTGCAGCCACTGTGTCGCGTATGATGTCCTCGCTGATTTGCTTGGTGTTGCCGTATGGTGATGTTGCCGGTTTGATGGGCGACATCTCCGTTACGGGATTTGAGTCCGGTTCGCCATATACGGTACACGACGAAGAGAACACTATGCCGCGGCATTCGGGTGTGCCGTTGATACATTCCAGAAGATTGAGCAGCGAAACTATGTTGTTTCGGTAATATAGTAATGGCTTGTGTACGGACTCGTTGACGGCTTTGCTTGCTGCAAAATCAATCACTCCGGCTATGGCAGGGTGCGATGAAAAGATCGAACGCATTGCATCAAGGTCGGCGCAATCGGCTTGTATAAACTCGGGCCGTGTACCGGTGATGGCCTCAATGCCGTCCAGGACACCGAGGTTGCTGTTAGAGAGATTGTCTACGATGAGAGCCTCGTATCCGGCATTAATAAGTTCGACCACGGTATGTGATCCGATGTAGCCCATGCCTCCGGCTACGAGTATAAGCGGCTTGGTCATAAAGTGAATGTTTTATATAGGTGTAAATATAGTCGATGCATTGTTTAGGCCCTTCTTCTGCGGTACGGCGGTGCTGTTTTTCGGGGTTAAAATTCACTTGAAAAATGAAACTTAATGTCGGGAAAGTCGTGCTGAGCCATTTGCAGTACGTAGTTCGAGTCGGCAAGGAAGACGTCTCGGCCTTGGGTGTCGGTGGCGATATACTGGTATTTGCGCTTTTTGAAAGCGTCCAACGCAGCTTCGTTGTCCGACTCGATCCAGCAAGCCTTGTAAAGTGATATGGGTTCCCAGCGGCATTGAGCCCCGTATTCGTGTAGCAGTCGATATTGAATGACTTCGAATTGCAGTTGTCCAACCGTACCGATGATTTTGCGGCCGTTGAATTGGTTGGTGAAGAGCTGAGCCACGCCTTCGTCCATTAGCTGATGTATGCCCTTTTCAAGCTGTTTGGACTTCATCGGGTCGGTGTTTTCGATGTATTTGAACATTTCGGGCGAGAAGCTTGGTAAGCCTTTGAAGTGAAGTTCGCGCGAGCCCTCAACAAGTGTATCGCCGATTTTGAAGTTGCCTGTATCCGGAATACCTACGATGTCTCCCGGGAATGCTTCGTCCACGATGCTTTTTTTCTGAGCCATAAATGCGGTGGGGGCAGCGAATTTCATAACCTTGCCGGTGCGCATTTGCTTGTAGTTGTGGTTGCGATAGAATACGCCCGAGCATACCTTGACAAAGGCTATGCAACTGCGATGGTTGGGGTCCATATTGGCGTGTATCTTGAATACAAATCCGCTGAAATCCGGGTCTTCGGGCCTTACGGTGATATTCTCGGCGGTGACTACGGGACGTGGCGAGGGCGCAATTTTTACGAAGCAGTCAAGCAATTCCTTGACGCCGAAAGTGTTGAGCGCCGAACCAAAGAATACCGGCGCCATTTGGCCTGCCAAGTATTGTTCGCGATCGAAGTCCGGGTATACACCTTGTATCAGGTCAAGGTCTTCGCGCAACTTGGCTGCATCTACAGGACCTACGGCGGTGTCTATGGCCGGGTCGTTGACGTCTGTGATTTCGACACGTTCGCTGACTTTCTGCTTGTTGGGCGTGAAAAGGTCAAGTGTGTTTTCGTAAATATTGTATACACCCTTGAAGTGTGCGCCTATGTTTATGGGCCAGCTTAAGGGTCGTACACCGATTTTGAGCTCTGCTTCGAGTTCGTCCAGTATCTCGAAAGGGTCGCGACCTTCGCGGTCAAGTTTATTGACGAATATGATAACCGGGGTGCGACGCATACGGCAGACTTCCATCAGTCTACGTGTTTGGGCTTCGACGCCTTTGGCGACATCGACGACTATGATAACCGAGTCAACGGCTGTGAGCGTACGGTATGTGTCTTCGGCAAAATCTTGGTGACCGGGGGTATCGAGAATATTGATTTTGTATCCGTCGTATTCAAAGCCCATGACCGATGTTGCGACAGAAATGCCGCGTTGTTTCTCGATGTCCATCCAGTCGGAAGTCGCGGTTTTCTTGATTTTATTTGATTTTACGGCTCCGGCAATGTGTATTGCTCCACCAAAGAGCAGCAATTTTTCCGTGAGGGTCGTTTTACCTGCATCCGGGTGGGAGATAATGGCGAAGGTGCGCCGGCGTTGTATTTCTGTGTCGAGTTCGGACATAAGTTTTTGTTGATGTGTTGTCTGTGTAGTCGGTGTACTGGAGAGGGGGTTATTTAAGTTGTTGCACTACTCGGCCGAGGGCTGATTGCCATTCCGGGATGGTAATGCCGAAAGTGTGTCGTATGAGCGAGGTGTCCAGCACGCTGTAAGCCGGGCGAGTGGCTTTGGCCGGATACTCGGCAGTGGAGATAGGAGTGATGGTTGAATCGTCAAATCCACCTATGCGAGCGATGGCTACGGCGAGGTCGTACCAGGATATTTCCCCGCTGTTGGCATAATTGAATATGCCCGAGGCATTTTTGCCGGAGACGATGATGTCGCGCACGGCATCGGCCAGGGTGGTGGCTTCGGTGGGTGACATCAATTGATCGGCGACAACGCGCAGCGGTGTATGATCTTTAAGTCTGCCGTAGATAGTGCGGACAAAGTTGTGCCCCCACGCGGCATATACTCCGGCGGTACGTATTATTAGAGCGTCCGGGCATATAGTCAATGCAGCTTTTTCGCCGGCCAATTTTGAACGGCCGTAGACGTTAAGCGGTGCTGTTGCGTCCGATTCGCGATAGGGACGTCGGCTTTGACCGTCAAATACATAGTCTGTGGAGAAATGCACCATCTTCACGGTGTTCTGCCGACATGCGCGAGCAAGGGCGGCTACTGCTTGCCGGTTGATGGCATCAGCTTGGTCAGGATGGTCTTCGGCCGCATCTACAGCCGTATATGCGGCACAATTCACCAAGATGTCGGCATCGAAATCGGCGAGTGCTTGGCTGACGGCCTTTTCGTCGCAAATGTCGAGGTCGGAGTGTCCGCAGGCATACACATCAAAGGCGTCACCATTGTCTAATGATGACACAAAAGCCCTGCCGAGTTGCCCGTTGGCACCGGTAATAAGTACTCTATGCATTGTCGATCGCATATTTTCTGCAAAATTACAAAAAATCTCGGGATTAATGTGTACTTTTGCTTGCTTGAATGGGCATACGCGCTAATGGCCGTGGCGTTGTGGCGTCGCCGGTCGTGATGTTGCAGTATGTGCCTTACCGGCATTGTTTTATTGTTCAGAACGATAGAGTCGCATGAATGACACGAACGACACAAAACGACATAAGCTGAAAAGGCGTTTGGCCGATGGAATAGGCACTGCTAAAGCCTTGCTTAAAAGGCAATGGCAATACTGCTCCGGCGGAGTATGGAGTGACACTCGAGATACTTTCGGTGTTAGAGTGGTCAAAACGCTCAACCTCTCGGTCAAATCCTTTATGGATACCAATTTGCAGTCGCAGGCGTGCGCTATGACGTATCGCACGTTGTTGGCCATAGTCCCGGCATTGGCTATGCTTTTTGCCGTAGGACGCGGCTTTGGCATTCAGACATTTCTGCAAAACCAATTGTACGAGATGTTGCCCGGGCAGACCGAGGTCGTGAACCATGCTATGGAGGTAATAGATTCGTATCTCGGATATACCGGAAAGGGCGTATTTGTCGGCGTCGGCGTGGTCTTGCTGCTTTGGACATTGATTTCGCTGCTGAGCAATGTCGAGGGTGCGTTCAATCGCATCTGGGGTATACGTCAGGGACGTAGCTTTTGGCGCAAGATGATGGACTACACTGCCACATTGCTTATTTTGCCCATATTGCTGATATGCTCGGGTGGCTTGGCTTTGTTCGTATCCAATACATTGCAGCATTTGTTTGATTACGAAATCGCAACTCCTATGATTTCGGTATTGTTGGAGTGTGCGTCATGGCTGCTGACGTGGCTGTTTTTTGCTGCAGCCTACATTTTGATACCCAATACAAAAGTTCGCATTTCGAATGCATTGCTTGCCGGAGTAATCGCCGGCACCGGCTTCCGCCTATTGCAATGGCTGTTCGTGACCGGACAGGTGTACGTGACGCATTACAATGCCATATACGGTAGCTTTGCTTTTTTGCCGTTGCTGTTGATTTGGCTTCAATTGACATGGGTGGTCACGTTGAGCGGTGCATTGATATGCTATACATCGCAAAGCATCTACCATTTTTCGTACAACGAAGACATAAAGCATATTTCGTGGAGTTATTACCAAAAGATAGCCGTGGCGGTGAGCGCCATCATTGCTCATCGTTTTGACAAAGGTCTCACCCCTCCGACGGACAATGATTTGTCCCGTCATTACAACATCCCGCCGAGACTTGTGACATCGGTCGTTGACGAGCTGACACACGCTGGGGTCATCAATTGCGTGATACTCGATGCAAAGGATGTGATTATCGGGTATCAACCGGCACGCCCCACGAGCGAGTTGACTGTCGGACATATTGTGGATGTGCTTCATAAGTACGGGCACAATGATTTTGTCGAAGGTTTTGACGAGGCTTTTGGCAACGTGGGTACGGCGCTTGACAATATATGCAAAGCGGCTGCTACGGCAGACACGCGTCCCGTATCATTGCTAATAGAAGATTTGGAACATCCCAACCAACCAACAAATACAATAGAATCATGAAAAAAGTAATTGCAACTACCGCCGCTCCCGGCGCTATCGGCCCTTACAGCCAGGCCATCGACACCGGAACATTTGTATACGCTTCCGGCCAAATACCCATCAATCCTGTTACCGGTGAAATTCCCGAGGGAATTGTTGCTCAGACCAAGCAAGCTCTTGCCAACGTGTGCGCCATACTCAAAGAAGCCGGCCTGACAGTCGACAATGTAGTCAAGACTACGGTATTCCTTGCCGATATGGGCGATTTTGTCGCTATGAATGAGGTGTATGCTTCGGTATTCACCGCTCCGTATCCCGCACGTTCGGCTGTGGCTGTGAAGACACTCCCCAAAAACGTGCTTGTCGAGGTGGAAGTCATCGCTCTTCGCTAAAACTTAGAGCAATAGACCGAGGAGGCTAAACTATAGCATCCTTTCGGCGTGCGGCCAGCATTTCGGCAACAACGAAATTGCTCCCACCCACAAAAACCACAGCATCGTCCTTGCCGTCGTCATAAGTCGTTTTGGCGGCGGCAAGTGCTTTGTGGTAGCCGTCAGCTACGGAGGTACATACTTCGCCATGTATACCGGCATTTGCTGCTGCGGCTGCTACATCGGCGGCGCGTGCGGCGCGAGGAGTATCGGGAGCTACAAAGAAATAACGGGCGTCACGTGGCACAGATGTCAGAATGTCCGCGTAGTTCTTGTCTGAGACGAAACCTATGACAATGAATAGCTTGTGATGGTTCATAGCTGCCAGGCGAGGCGTAATGAACTTCCAGCATCCGGGGTTGTGTCCGGTGTCGCATATGACGGTGGGGCGGTGTTGCAGCACGCTCCATCGGCCTGTAAGGCCGGTGTCAGTCACGTGTGCAAAGCCGTGGCGGACAGCCTCCCCGTCAATATGCCATCTGCGTCTTACGAGGGCCTCGATGACGGCCATGGCCGTGGCGGCATTCGCTTTCTGACATTCGCCGGTGAGTTGTCCCCTGACATCTCCCCAGCGCGTACCGCGGTAGATGTACATGCCGTCTTTGTCTGTATCTATGTGTGCCCAATAGGGCTTTGCAACGGAGAGTGGAACACCGACAGAATCGGCAGCCTTGCGGAATACGGGCAGTATCTCGGCATCGGCTTCGCCTAAAACGGCCTCGGCGCCGGGCTTGAATATGCCGGATTTTTCGGCCGCTATGGCTGCGCGAGTATTGCCCAAGATAGCGGTATGTTCCAACGAAATATTAGTGACGGCGGCCACTTCCGGACTGATGATATTGGTCGAATCGAGCCGTCCGCCGAGTCCGACTTCAATGACGGCTATGTCCACATTTTGTTTCTTGAAGTACTCGAAGGCCATCACCGTGGCCAATTCGAAGAACGATGGATTGCATCCGTGTATGTCCATGGACATATATCGTTGTACAAAGTCGACTACATAATCATGGCCAATGGGCGTACCATTAACGCGGATGCGTTCGTCAAAGTCCAGAAGATGCGGAGATGTATATAGCCCTGTGCGGTATCCGGCGGCCTGAAGTACGGCTGCAATGGTGTGTGCCGTGCTGCCTTTGCCGTTGGTGCCGCCGATGTGCACGCATTTGAGTCCTCGGTGCGGATTGCCGAAGGCGTCCGATAGTAGGCGTATGTTTTCGAGCCCGGGGTTGTAAGCATCCTGTCCGATATGGTGGAACGTCTTAAGTCGTGCGTATAGGTATTGGAGTGTCTCGTTGTAATCCATTGATGTCAAAAGATGAATAATCCGGCGACGCCGGCGGCCACGATGGCCCAGATGGGGTGTATTTTCGTGAAAAAGACTATGCAGAAGGATGCGACACAGATGGCGATACTTGCCACGACGTCATAGGTCTCTGTCCCAAAGTTTTCGCTGTTCATCAGCAGCAATGCCGCTGATGCTATCAGCCCCACCACGACGGGGCGCAGGCCGAGAAATATGCCTTTGATGTACTCGCTGTCGCGGTGGCGTATGATGTAATGGTTGAGGCGTGACACAAGTACAAAGGACGGAATCATCACCACCAGAGTACACAGCAGCGAGCCCAGAATTCCCCACCACCATCCGTCGAACCCGGCGACTCCGGGCGCTGTATAGCCAATGTAAGTGGCCGAATTGATACCTATGGGCCCGGGTGTCATTTGCGAAATGGCTACGATGTCCGTAAATGTTTTGTTTGAAATCCAGCCCGGCTCGACCACCTCGCTTTGGATGAGGGCGAGCATAGCATATCCGCCGCCGAAGCCGAAGATGCCAATTTTTAGGTAGCTCCAAATAAGGTGCAGGTATATCATCAGGCATGTCCCTCCCCGGACTTGAAGACATTGTGCATACTGCGCTTAAACGCGAGAATGCCGCCAACGGCGCCGAGCACAATCCATAGTATTGGATTGGAAACTACGGGTAATTTGGACCATATTAGCAGAGCAACGCCAATGGGGATGATGGCCGTGCGCCAGTCGATGTGTGCCGCGCGTGCCGCCGAGATTACGGGGGCGACTATCAGTGCAACCACGGCCGGACGTATACCTTTGAAGACTTTGATGAGTGTGAGATTGTTGTTGATAAGTTCGGGTGTAAGGAATATCGCAATGGTCAGGATAATCAGGAAAGAGGGGAGTATGGTGCCTAATGCGGCAACGATGCTGCCTCGGCGCATGGCCACGCGGTCGCCTACGGCTACGGCAATGTTTACGGCCAGAATGCCCGGAAGCGACTGGGCCACTGCCAGCAGGTCAAGAAAGTCTTCGCGGCTTATCCAGCGGTGGGTTGTAACGATTTCACGCTCTATAATTGAAATCATGGCCCAACCGCCGCCAAAGGTGAAGGCGCCAATCTTGAAGAATGTCACAAATATCTGCCAAAGCAGGTGCTCAGACGCGGGTGTATGTGTCTCGGTGGAATTGTCCATTATGTATGCGGTGTACTCGGTTTGTGCTCGCAAAGGTACGCAAAAAGTGGCAGACAGCATAACCGTGATTGTGCAGTCTGTCTCGACGTCTGTTGGTGTGTATTGTGTATATTGATGCTGTCCGATCCTGTTTTACGTGGATGGAGAGTTTTTTGCCCTTGCGTCTCAGAAGTCTACAGAGAGACGTACATTGAGTTGGCGTCGTGTCAGATAGTTGGGCACGGCGTATTGCAGGTTGTTGACATCGGTTACCCAGTAATACGAGCTGACATTGCTGATGTCCAACAGATTGAAGCAATCAAGGCCGAGCCATATACTCTTGATGTGCTTTAAGAATCCGGAACGCTGCCGGCCGTCGGCCAAAGGCGACAGCAGAGCGTAACTCAAGCCGACGTCCACGCGCTTGTAGGCCGGGGCGCGGAAGTAGCCCTTGTCGCGTGACGAGCGCGGAGCCGTAGTGGGCAGACCGTCGCTGAAGATGCCGCGCAGACTGAATTTTAGCTTGGGCAGCTTGGGAAAGTAGTCGGTGAAATAGAGCGCAAAGCTGTAGCGACGGTCGGTGGGGCGGGGTACGGTGACGCCGTTGAGCTTCTCGCGAGTGTTCATCAGCGAGAAGCTGATCCAAGAGTCGCTGCCGGGTACAAATTGTCCGAAGAGTTTCATGTCCAGTCCTGCGGTGGACCCGGATGTCGAATTGACGCCCGAATACGTTATCTTGAGGTTGTCAATCTCGTAGGGTATAAGGTTGCCGAGGATTTTGTAGTAAGCCTCGGCGGAGAGCTTGAACGGACGGTCGAAGGCGCGGAAGGTGTAGTCGCTGCCGAGAATAAACTGGAAGCTGCGTTGCGACTTGATGTCGCTGTTCAAGTGTATGGTGTAGTTGCCCTTGTCATCGACTACGGGCTGACGGTATTCCTTGTAGAAAGGTGTCTGGTAGTATAGGCCGGTGGCAAAGCGGAAGGTCCATCGCGGCGCACGTGTGGGGACAAATCCGACATTGAAGCGCGGACTTACGAGTGTCTCTTTGTTGAAGTCCCAGTAGCTGAGACGTATGCCGCCATTGACGTTGAAATAACCTATGGACGAATTGATGCGCCACGTGTCCTGGACGTAGGCCGACAATCGGTTGCCGGCGATGTCCTCGGCCGACTGCAGGTTGTAGACCACGCGAAGCGCATCGGGGTCGAAGGGTAGGGAGTATCCGGCCGAATCACGTCGTTCCCATTCGCGTGTGCGGTCGTGGATTTTTTCGTGGTTGTAGGTGATGCCGTAGGCTATATTGTGTCCGGCGATGCCGTTGGCACCACGCAGCGACAGCGAGAACACCGAAGCCTTGAGTCGGTTGCGCGAGTGCTCGAAGTAGCGACCTATGCCCAGTTCGCCGCCTACTCCTCCATCACTGCCCGATCCTCCGGTGCCGGCTTGGTCAAGCCAGTATTCGCCCGAAATGTCATAGGCCACCAACTCGTTGGTGAGGTATCCGGAGGCAAGCAGCGTATACTCGGCTTTCTTGGAGGGCTTGAAAGTGATGTTGCCGGCGCCGAAGAAGGTTTCGAAGCGGTCTTTTTCCTGGCCGTCAAAATAGACTTTGAATTGCTTGGCGTCGGTGGAAGTGCCGAAATTGGTGCTGCGGTCGTGGGGTATGAATTTGTAGTCGTTGATACTGATATTGCCCAATACCGAGGCTGTCCATTTGGGACTGATCTTCAGCGTCATATACGTCTGATAGTCGAAGAAGCGCGGGTCATACTCGCCTTTCTCGTCCATGGAACTGAGTAGCGATGAATTGCTCTTGTAGCGCACGCCGTGCAACTGGCTGAAGCGCTTGCTCGAGGAGCCTATGGTGAGTCCGCCGCCTTGGAGGCTGAGGTTGAGCGAGCCTTCGAAGGCTTCGGGCTGGCGATAGGTGATGTCGAGCACCGAAGACATGCGGTCGCCGTACTGGGCGGCAAATCCGCCTGTGGAGAATCCGATAGCGCCCACCATATCGGGATTGATGATGGAGAGGCCTTCTTGCTGGCCGGAGGAAATGAGCTGCGGTCGATAGATTTCAACACCGTTGATGTACACCGAGTTCTCGTCAAAGGTGCCGCCGCGTACGCTATATTGCGAGGACATCTCGTTGCTTTGCGTGACGCCGGCCATAGTGGAGATGAGGCTCTCAACGCTGCCGCCGCTGACATCGGGCGCCAGTCGGTAGCTGTCAGTATTGATGGTTTGGACTGTGCCTGTTTGTTTTTGGTAATCGGTGACGGTGATGCCTTCCAGTGTGATGGTGACGGGTTCCATCTTGACATTGAGGGTGGTCTCGCCCTTGGCGCCGATGATGCGTCGTGTCACCTCGTGATAGCCGATGCAGGAGAACACCACGCGAATGGTGTCCGCCGCCGGGGCTGTCAACGAGTACGTTCCGTCAAGTCCCGAGGTCGCTCCGATGGCAGTGCCGCGGACGTGCACGCTGACAAATTCGAGTGCCTCGTTTTTCTCGTCGGTGATTTTTCCGTGTATTTTGACCTGCGCCGTCGTGACGCCGCAGCCGAGTACGATTGCAAGTATAAGCCAAATGACTCTATGTATGTGCGTATTACGCATTGTTGTCCTGTGGATTTAGATATGCTATTACCCTTAAATAACGCGAAATTCCGCTCTAAATTGTACAATGCCCTCCGAAACTGCCCGTTCGCGACCTCGGCCGTGACATAAAAAGTGTCTCCTGCACGTGCGTGGGCGTGACGTGCAGGGGACGGGGTGATACACTTAGATAGGTTTTAGGTATATCAGATACGGCCTTGCGGCGATACAAGGATGTATATGCCGTGAGACAGCTCGGAGAGCTGCGACTTCGGCGATGCCGGTTCAACCATTTGCAGATGCCAAGTTTTCATCCGAAAGTGTTTTTCCCGCTTCTCTAAAGATTGCTCAACGCATAAAGAGGAATAATGTCAATGTGTCGTTGTGTATCGTTTGCCTCTTTGTCCACGTATTCGTACTCACCGAAGTTCTCCAACGATGTTCTGACTGCATACAATAGGCCTTTCTTTCTCATAAACAGCCAAAGGCTTTGCATACTGCCTCGGGTATTGGCTTTTACCTCAACGGGCAAGACTTTACCATCCTTAGCTTCCAGATAGTCGATTTCGGCATTTGTGCCACGAGCTTGATTTTGCCAGTAATATATTTCTGATTTTTGGAAGCAGTCATGATTTTTGACTAATTCAAGGCCGGCAAACATTTCAGAGGCAGCGCCTTTATTGACGAAGTCGTTTTCTGAGGCAAGAAGAATGTCTGCCGCCGACGTGCCAAGCATCGTTTGCATTAACCCTAAATCCGTAAACATGTATTTGGTGTAACTGCTGTTCTCCTCCGCGCCCAAAGGCAGCCCATTGCCATCACTGTGAGTCACGGGTATGATGAGGCCTGCAAGAGTCAATAGCTGAAGCACTTTCTTGATCTCGGACGAGCGAACATCTTCGGCTGCTTGTCTGAATACGAATTTTTCTCCGGCCTGCAATGCAACCGAACGCAGTACCTTTCGCATTAATGCAGGTGAAACACGAGCTTTGTATTTGGCGAAATCGTCTTGGTAGGTGTCTAAGATGTCGTTGTGCACGCGGGCACACTCTATATAATTCTTTGAATCAATCCATTCTGCTACCGCAGCGGGCATTCCGCCAACGAGGTAGAATGTTCTCAGTTGCTCTATTAACATCCTGTGGACTGTCTCGGGTAGTGGAGATGCCGCAGATGCCTTGCGCTTGTATTCTATTGTGATATCAAGACCTTGAGCCATTAGGAATTCATCAAACGAGAACGGATACATATAGAGAGAACGTATTCTTCCGACACCAAAAGAGGGCAGATCTTCGAGCGCGAATTCCAAGAGCGACCCCGCCGCTATAATATGTAATTCAGGGAAATCTTCCTTGAAATACCTTAAGGACATTATAGCCTCTTGGCATACCTGAATCTCGTCTATGAAAAGCAATGTTTCTCCGGCCGTGATAGGTATACCTGATATCGCGCTGATGCTTTCGCAAGTGCGAAAGACGTCTATATCTCCGGTGAACAGCTGTCTTATAGATTGTTGGCGTTCCAGGTTCACCTCTACGAAGTACTTGAAGGTTTTGCCTAATTGTTGCACGGCAGTAGATTTTCCCACTTGTCTTGCACCTCGGATGAGCAGCGGTTTTCTCTTTGGCGCATTCTTCCATTCGAGCAGTTTTTTGTCTATATTTCTTTTATAATAAGTCATGTCTATGTATGTATTTGAAATACAGCGCAAAGATAGTCATACGTTGTTAAAAGTCAAGGCTATTAAGGGTTAAAAAATGCCAAAAGTCAAGGCTATAAATAGTCCAAATCGGTCAAAAGTCAAGGCTAATGTACCGGACGCACAAGGGAGGGGGAAAACCACTGGTTCTGTAGGAGCGCAATACATTGCGCCCGTGTAGTGGGGTAGTGAAGTTATTCTTTATCACGATAGATGCAGAATGCCATTTAGGACTACTCTATATGCCTTTTATTTTGGGCTTGAAGAACTTTATGAATTTATTAACGTATTCAAGGAACCACGCAAACTGTTCAGACCGTTTCTCATTATCCATGAAGTCAAAACTTTCAGATAATTGTACGATCGATACTCTTTTATCGTCTAAACGTTGCCATGATAGTTTATCTGAGATTGCATTGGAAGCTTGTAACTCATAGTTACTTTTGAGGATGTCAAAATAGTTTTTATTATTATCAGCACTATCTGTATTTATCTCAAAAGAAATAGCAATTGTTTTCTTTTGGGAGTTGACCGTTAAACTTAATTGAAATCCAGAACGACCTAATGCCACGATAGACCAGTGTTGTGGCGACGGCTTTTGCATTTTGAATGAATTACCATTTTCGGTAACATACTCCTTTAATGCTGTCCAATATTCACGTTGTTTAATCTTCGTCTCTGATAGTTCATTATCATTGGTTGCCTTCTTAACGCTTCGAGTCCAGTCATTTGGCTTTGCCACAACCTTAAATTGCGGCGCAGCAATACTATCTCCAATTTTAATTACTTCAATCTCTATCCCAAAGAAATTTATATTTTCATCGGTGATGCGATTGAGCCAATCAATGGCGGCCCGGTGTTCTTCCGTAAAACTCTTTGCAATCCAGATTATGCTGAAAGCATCCAGCCCCGCCGCATAGGTCATGATTTGTCCTAAGTGCTTATGATCCGTAATCTCGAGCTGATTTTCAATGAGGACATAATGAGTAGTAGCAGTGTCCCTTGCAAGTATATCGGCTCTAAAAGGACCTACATTCTTTTCCTGTGATTCTACTTCCAGTTCAATTCCTATTACATCTCCCAACAGGGATATATTCTTGTCTTCGGCAAGCCAAGGTGTGAAGTCCTTATCCTCCGTTTCCCATACGTTGCGGAGATCAACTTTCTCAATTTTGCCCAGGTTTATCTTTTTCATACTAGTAATCATAAACTTATTCACTGGTCTGTTATTAATCGACAATCAATGTCATAAACTTAGTATCATTACCGTCAGTCGGCACAATGTCTGAGATAACTTCGCGAGTTAAATCCTTGGCTTTCTTTTTGAATGAAACTATTTGTTTAACTTTGTTAATTATTTTACGTCTTTCTTTTTCATTTTTTGGTATTGGAAGTTGCAACTCATGAATCCTTTCTCCTAAAGTATCAATTATATCTTGTGTGAATCGTTTTGCATATATCTGGCTCTTGACGATAGGGCAAGATAGGAGTGCCAAAAGGAGTAGGGGATTTATTTTATCAGGTTGTTCTACGCGGATCTTAAAGATATGACTTTGGAAAACTATTTCACAGTCCTCTTTTGTTATCAATGCACATGTCCCTACTAGGTAGGTGCCATCGCGAACCATCAAAATATCATTTTCTTGAATATCTTGCTTTATTCTATATGTTTCATAAATATCGCGGCTCAATCCTTGCTTGGGATCAAGTTTTATCTCCCAGTTTGCGATATCGCTTGTCCGAATAAATGGGATAGATCCGGTCCCATAACTTTCTTTTTTTACTTCGTGTCCAGTTGAAATTGATACTACGCCATCATCTTCTAATGATTGCATTGAAACTATATCGTGAGTCGACTTAAGGGAATTCAATTTGGTCTCAATCTCTGGATTATAATACTTTGGAACATAAATATTATTTTTAATATTTCCTTTAGTTATCACAAAGCCTAAATGATCTGACTCGATAGTCCCAGAGTTAATAAACTGTTTATATTTTTCTTGTATTAAGGGAATGTCGTCGCGATTTGTTTCATTTCCTCTTGAATCGTGACCACAATATCTAGCTATGCCCATAAAAATTTTATCAGAAGGCGAACTTTTACCCTTTTCAAGATATACAACACATGTTTTTGCATGAGTATATGGCTGAAAAAGTTCTTCAGGCATTGATATTATGGCAGAAATTTTAGCACGTTCCTTAATGTATTGAACGATATACTTATGTGATGGATTACAAAATATGCTTTCTGGAGAGATAAAGCACATCCTGCCTCCTTCTGATAATAGATTGAGACATCTTTCAATGAAGAGAATTTGTGGGGGCTGAGCATCCATTAGTAAATTAGTACGCTCATAAATACCGTTCTCGTCTTTCTTCCATTTGCGACCGAGATCATATAAAGAAAGTATCTCAGACTCATCTATTTTGAGTTTCTTGCCAAAAGGAGGATTTGTAAGAACAACGTCAAAACTTCCTTCTCGTATATCTTCTTGTGCCTTAGATGACCATTGAGATGGCGCAATCAAAGAATTTTCGCAGAAAATTCCTCCTCTCCCATCATCCATAAGGGCCATATAAGCTTTTGCAACTTTTCCTAGGAAACTATCTTTATCGATGCCTCGGATATTTTTTATCGCGATACGTTGCTCTTCGGCATATATCTCTTTCTCAGGCCATCCCAAAGATTGCGCTCGCATCCGAATAGATTGCCATTCGGATTTCAAAGCTTCAATTAGAAATCCTCCTGTACCACAAGCAGGGTCAATTATTTTATCCTTATATGATAGGCTTGCGATATTAACAATAAGTCTAACTACATTTCTAGGCGTAAAAAATTGACCTTGTGATCCTTTAGTTGTATAGTCAATAAACGATTCAAATGCGTCTCCTATTGCGTCTCTTTGACTATCTTTAATACAAAAAGGTTGAAGCTGAGCCACCGCATAGTTAACGCTAGTCTCATCTAATGTAATTGTATCCTCGTCTGAAAAAACATCTTTATATTGCTCTTTTACATCTGAAAAAATTGATTTGATTCGCTGAGCAACCGAATGTTTATCTTCATTTATACCGGCACGGAAACGTACAATATCATCCATTTTTGTAAAACGCTCATCGTATATTTTACAGAAAAGGAGATTGATAAACTGTTGTGCAAATGTTTCGTCTCGGGTTGCTCCGACGTTATTTGCTGCAAAATAATTACGTATATCCTTAAAAATGGACTTAAGATTATGAGGTATACTTAAATCTTTTCTTCTATATAATCCTACATCTTCAACTCGTTCCCCATATTCTGGAATGTTAGGAATCTCTTCAAAAAAGATAGAACCATTGGAAACTTTTTTAAGAAGACATAGCTTTTGATTACCATTATACCATACGCCTAACCGTGCTTGGGAAAGTTGCATGTAAATTTCTAATTGTCTTCTTCCATCTTTCCTATTTGGTTTTTTACATTCAACAATCATATAGAGCTCGCTGTCATCTATACTATTAGAATTGAATACAGCAATATCTACAGGATACTCTTTTCTTGTATCTGATGGGCGCGCCTTTACTCTAAATTGAGGGCGTGTTTGAATATGAGTTTTAGGATATTTATAGTCTTCTACAAGTATTTTTGAAAAAACCTGCACAGCGTTAATTTCTTCTGGTGTAGCCTTTACTTCAACACCAGAAATATAATCAAACACATAACCTTCTTTGGGACTATTAGTGTCAGTTTTCATATTGTTGTATCTCGAATTAAATCATTAATATCAACTTCGAGTAATTTCGCAATCCCATATAAAGTCTGTAAATCCGGCTGACTAACATTTGTACACCATTAGAAACCGTAGAAGGATTCTTACCGAACTCCTCTGCTAACCACTTACGTGTCCTTTCCTTTTCAACTAGTATCATTTTAAGTCGATTTAAGTCTTCCATAATTCAATTGTATTGATTTAAGCGCAAATTTAATGAGTATTTACGATATGAGCAAATCATCGCCAATGTTAAAATAAAATTAAAATAAAAAACGTTGCCGGGAGGGTGCGAATCGGACGAGACCATCGACAGACGGTATAATCGGGGGTGCGAAGTGTTAATAATCAGGTAGTCGGCTGATTTTTGGAGCGACAAAGGGCGACAAAGTGGCGGAAGATTGGGGAAATTTGGTAAAAAATGGCTAACTTTGACGGATATTTCGGAAAATAATGACCGGACGATGCCTCTCAGGAGGCGTTGTCAGGTTATGTAATGACATGAATAATAGTATGTTGAAAGGAATACGCGCATCTCGAAATCGGCAAAACCGTCGATTTGGACTGCTGCGACATATCCTGCCGCATCGAGCCGCGTACATGTGTCGGTTCGTATATATAATATATGTGTTGTCGATGATTCCGGCTATGAGTGGATGCTCGTCCAGTGAGGCGCCTGTGCCTACGGGACAGGGCAAAATACGACCGTCGATTAGTGTCGATGCACAGATGCGTAGTGCTGACGGAAGTACCTTTACGTCTGTACAGCCGATAGATGTCAGCCGCCTTTCGATGTCCATGTCCACGGCCGACGGCACTTACAGTCATACGTGGAACAGCATAGACCAATTTGATGCGGCTCAGAGTTTTCCCACCGGGACATACAGGGTCAGCGCATATTACGATGCACCCGATGATAACGAGCCGTCATACTATGCTTCCGCCGAATTTGACGTCCTGTCTGACCAAACCACAGATGTGACGCTTAATGCAACAATCAAGGATGCCGGTGTCGCCCTTGCCATTGGAAATCATAGCGCAGAGGTGCGTACCACGGGTATGTGGGTTCGTGACGGCCGCGACTTGATGCATTATGTAGACCATACAAGAGGCAAGTTTATCGCTGACGGTAATGCGACATTGTACCCGGTGGTCACCAATGCCGATGCGAGCCGCAGCTATGTACTTGATGTGTCAGCTGTCACTGACCTCAGTTCAGCCACATACTACACCTATACCATATCCGGCGATGACAATTCGCTGACCATTAGCGGGCAAGGAGTGAACAGCCGTATAGCCACCGGCGCCGACTTTTGGAATGCCGCAGCGCCAAGTATCAGTAGTGCCGACATCCGCGAGGGGATGGTACTCACTGTTTCCGAAGGTGTGCCCTTGGAAGCACCTGTCATCATCACTGCCACTTCCGAGCGACCGATGACGCGCTTACTGTTGTCGATGAACTCCGCATCCATCTACGGATCCACCGACCTGCTTTCGGCCACGCCGGACCAAATTCTCGCCGAGATGCAACGCCATGGCTTTGTATATACAATGAGTGCCGATCGTCGTACGGTCTCCATGGATTTCACTCGACTGATCGAACAGGCTCCGACGCTCAATGCCGTATACACGCATCTTTCACTTATGGCCACCGACAATCGCGGCGTGTGCTCCGCGCCGTTTATGTTTGATGTCGATTCCAAAACAGTAGAACTATCGCTCGAATCGGCCACGCCTGCTTTTGTAGGCCTTGACCGCTCTACGGTTACACTGAGGACATCCACCACAAATGTCGAGGAAGGCGATTTTGCCGTACGGGTATCCACACAGCGGGGCGAGGAAGATTGCCCGATTTCCAATTGGGCTGTGGATGTGCCCTCCGGCACAGTGTCCTTTGATATAGACCTGCCTGCCGGCGTATCACCTGTCGACATATCCGTGTACTATCTTGGCACGCCGCGCGTGTATGCAACCATAGCGCGAGTAGCGCCGCAATGTACTATGGACATAGATACGTATGCCACCACGATGTATATTACCTTCGAATCGCCGCAAGGCGACGGGGCGGCTGCAGCCATGGCAAGTTATGCCTCAATCTATGCCTCCGGGACCAAGCTAAGCATTTGGGAGCGTTATCCCGAAAAACATTCGGTAGTTGTCAGCGGACTTACACCCGGGAAGCGTTATAACGTCAGTGCGTGTCTTCTTGGCGACACCCCGGCCACGACTGCTACCATAATTACAGAGGTGGCCCAAGATTTGCCGCAAGGGAATTTTGAAGACGTCAAGACCATATGCGAAGCTAAGCATCTGCCTTGTGGCGGTCGCTACAGCACCGGCGAAATCCCCGTGGTTTCGCGACAGAACTTTACGGACATCAAAATCGTTTGGCCCGAAAAGCATTGGGCCGGTGTAAATGCCAAGACCTTCAGCGATGCATGTGCTACGCCCAATACCTGGTACAAAATGCCTTCGGGCAATATTGTCGAGACCTTAGCCAACGACAGCCGCGTAATATGTCTGACTTCGGTAGGCTGGGATCTTGAGGGCGCCGATATCCCCGACTACATACAACAACGCGGCCGGTATATACCATACAATAGCAACGTGCCCAAGGTGGCACATCGTTCGGCCGGCAAGTTGTTCTTGGGTAGTTACACATTCGACCCCAAGACGCTTAAAGAGACGTATGACGAGGGTATACCATTCCATTCCCGTCCTTCGGCGCTCAACGGATTCTACAAGTATCTGCCCGATGCAACGACGTATGATGCGGGACTGATACGCGTGACCATATATGGAAAGGATGCCGATGGAAAAGAAATAGTCATTGGCGGCGGCGAAGCGCAGATGCACATAGCCGCAGATATGACGGCCTTCAATATCCCCATACACTATGCAGTCAGCGGTGTCAAGGCCTGCCGCCTATGCCTGATGGCCTCATCGTCCGTACACATGGGAGACATCGAATACGAGGACACGCACGTACCGGTGACGGCCTATCCGCAGAAGGGTGCCTACATAGGTAGCTCGTTATGGCTTAATTCGCTGTATCTCAGCTACTGATGCAAAACAACTGGAAAGCAATAAGACAGACAATATACCGAGACAGACAATATGACAAGAATAACAATGGCACGATGTCGTGCAAAAAGTCTGAGGTGGCTGGCCGTGGCCGCGTTGGCGCTATTTTCCATTACGCCGTCTATGGCGCAGGAAAAATTCACCCGAGGCCTAAAGCAAATCTCCTTTATACCCAAGGGCCAGTGGATTACGGGTGTCAGCGTCAGCTACTCGCAATCCTCGCAAGACAACTACCAGTTTCTTGTTTTCGAAAACCTCAATGGTGACACTTATACCTTCAAGGTTTCGCCGATGCTGATGTATTCCTTTGCGGATAATTTGGCTGCCGGCGGTCGCTTTGCATACAGTCGCCAGCGTACCCAGTTGGACAAGGCGCAAGTAGTTCTGGATTCAGAAACATCATACGATGTAGATCACCTATATAGCATAAGCCACAACTACTATGCCACTGCCGCCTTTCGTAACTACCTGAGTCTGGGTAATAGTACGCGTTTCGGACTTTTCAATGAAGTCCAATTGCAATTTGGCGGAGGACAAAGCAAGTTGGAGAATGGCTCGGGTGTAGACTACACCGGCACTTTCGAAAAAAACTTCTCGTTGAATGTCGGACTGGCGCCCGGCATAGTGATGTTCCTCAACAACTATTCGGCTATAGAAGTCAACGTCGGTGTCTTAGGATTCAATTATCAGCATACCAAATCGACCACCGACCGGATATATATCGCCAATCGCACGCTTAAGAGTGCCAACTTCAAAATCAACCTCTTTTCGATAACCTTTGGCGTAACATTCTACCTATGATACTAATGCGACAAAAAAATACAGCGACCAAGCGCATAGCGCTGCTGATGGCGGTATTATGTACCGTAGCCGTGACAATGTCCGGGCAAGTGGTGCGCAAGGACTCGCTTACCCGGCAGCGTAATGCCGAAATGCTTGACGAGAAAGTCATTGTCGGCTCGGATACTGTCAGCATCATCATTCCCGAACACAATTTCGGTAGATATGACAGAGGCCTGTACAACTACTTGTTTATACCCAAGGGACAATGGTCCTTCGGACTGAGCGCTTCGTATGGCGAACTGAACACTGATGATGTTCAGGTATTGAATATGCTTAAGGATGTCGATTTCAAGGGTAAAATATATAGCATACAACCCACGATAGGCTACTTTATACGCAACAATCAATCCGTGGGTATTAAGTTGACGTATAGCCGAGGCACGGCCGATTTGGCCAATTTGGCTGTTGATTTCGATGATGATATCAACTTCAAACTCAAAGACGTCAGCTACTACACCGAGTCCTACGTCATTGGCGGGTTTTATCGCAATTATGTCGGCCTGGGACGTGATAAGCGTTTCGGCGTGTTTAATGAGGTAGACTTATCATTTCAAAGCGGATCGTCACGCTTCAAGCGTCTGTACAATGACGAACCTAAAAACACCCGAACCACCGTCACTCAGGTCTCACTAAACTTCAGCCCCGGTGTAGCGGTATTCATACAAGACAATGTCGCGTTCAACGTCTCCTTCGGTGTATTCGGCGTCAAGTGGCGCAAAGAGCACCAGCTCACCAACGGTATAGACGAAGGTACGCGCTTCAGTAGCGGTGCCAACTTCCGATTTAACATCTTCAATATCAACTTTGGCCTGATGGTCGTCATTTGACACGTTCCGGTATCGAAAGACATACCCGATATGCGGAGACAAAAACAGACAACAAGATGACAAGATATACAAAACACATAATTACGGCGGTCGTAGCCTTTTTGTGCGTGCTCTGCGGATGTATCGAGAACGACATTCCGTACGCTCGACTGCAATGCAACTTTACGGCCATTGCCGCTGAAGGGGAGGAACGCCCGGCAGCTATAGACACAACGAACTGCAAAGTGACGTTCTATCTCTCGGAAGAAGTGGATATACATTCGGTTAACATAGCTTCGTATGCTTTAAGCGAAGGCGCCTCGGTGGTCGGTGACACAATAAATCAACCCTTTGATTTGTCGACACCCAAGACGGTGACACTTAGACGTTATCAGGATTGGCAATGGACCTTTGAAGCACAGCAGACCATCGAGAGGTATTTCACCGTAGACGGCGAAATCGGTGCAACCGTCATCGATATACCGGCGCGACGCGTAGTTGCGTATGTCAGCGACCAGACAGATATTTCAAAAATCAAAGTTCTGACGGCTAAATTGGGACCCAAAGGCGCTAAGGTCACCCCTGAGCTTGAGGGCCAAACGGTAGATTTTTCCACTCCGGTGGAGGTTCAAGTTGTGGCATACGGACGACCCGAAACATGGACAGTATACGTAGAGCAGACAACTTCGCCGGTTACTACGGTGCGCGTTGATGCCTGGACTAATGTCGCATGGGTATATGGTGCGGCTGCCGACAGCGAAGACAATTGTATTGAATATCGTCTCAAAGGCGCTTCGACATGGACCAAGGTTGCGCATGACCGTCTGACCATCGAGGGCGGTACATTCTACGCTCGACTTACCGGGTTGGCGCCCTCCACGACGTACGAAGCCAGAGCCGTCAGCGGCGAATACCAAGGCGCGGTACTCGAATTTACCACCGGTCTGAATATACAAATACCAAATGCAGGCTTGGACAATTGGTGGCTTGACGGTAAAGTATGGAATCCCTGGGCCGAAGGCGGCGAACAGTATTGGGATACCGGCAATAAGGGCGCGACAACCCTCGGCGCCAGCAACAGTGTCCCCACGGATGACACATATTCGGGGAAAGGCTATGCAGCCAAACTCGAAACTCGTTTTGTCGGCATCGGTGTCGTGGGCAAACTTGCAGCCGGCAACCTCTTTGTCGGAAAATATGTCAAGACAGACGGCACTAACGGCATCTTGGCTTTTGGTCGCCCGTTTGAGCAACGTCCTACGCGTCTGCGTGGATATTTCAAATATCAGACTGCACCCATATCCTCAACCACTGCGGGATTTAACGAACTAAAAGGTCGCCCGGATACATGTATAATATGGTGCGCCCTGATAGATACGCCGGAGACTTTCGAAATACGTACCAACCCCAACAATCGCCAATTGTTTGATCCTAACGGCTCATACGTGGTGGCGTACGGCAAAATGGAAAGCGGCAAAAATGTAGACAACTACACGCAATTTGACTTTGAACTAAAATACAATTCGACACAACGAGTGCCCAAATATATCCTTATCACCGCTTCGGCCAGCAAATATGGTGACTACTTCACAGGCGGCAATGGAGCTGTGCTATATGTGGACGATCTCGAATTGATGTATGACTACTGATGCGCACCGAAATGCCTTATAGTCAACAATAAGTAGAACCAACCAACAATTAAAGACAAATGTCACGCAAGCGCAAAGAACTGCCGACGCTCGAATCATTTGAGCTTACAGATATAGCCGCCGAAGGCAATGCTTTGGGCCGTACCGAAAGCGGTATGGTTGTCTTCGTTCCCTTTGGCGCGCCCGGAGATATAGCCGATATCAAGATAGATAAGAAGAAAAAGAGTTTTGCCATAGGACATATAGCCCGTATGGTTCATCCCTCGGAGATACGAGTGACGCCTCGCTGTCCGCACTTCGGGATATGCGGCGGATGTCGGTGGCAGCACATACCGTATCAACGACAACTGCAATGCAAACAACAGCAGGTGTCCGATGCGCTCGAACGTATAGCCAAAGTCGACATTCCGGGAATAAACCCCATCCTTGGTTCTCCGGAAATATGGGAGTACCGCAATAAGATGGAATACACCTTTTCGAATCGCAGTTGGCTCACTTTTGAGCAACTTGCAAGCGGAGAAGAATTCTCCGATCGCGATGCCGTAGGCTTCCATATACCCGGAGCGTTTGATAAAGTTCTTGACATACAAACCTGCGTGCTTCAGGATGACATAACCAACCGCGTGCGCAACCATATTCGGTCTTTTGCCAAGAGTCACTCGCTGACATTCTATGACTTACGCGCGCAGCATGGCCTTCTTCGCACGATGATGATACGCGTAGTCACGACAGGCGACATTATGGTGGTCATGGTATTTGGCGAAGATAATGCAGAGCAGATCAAGTTGATTATGGATAATCTTGCCGAGACTTTCCCCGAAATCACTTCTTTGCAATATGTGGTAAATACCAAGGCAAACGACACATTCGGCGACTTGGAGGTGTATCCGTATCGCGGAGCACCGTATATAGAAGAAGAAATGGAGGGCTTGCGTTTCCGTATCGGACCCAAGTCGTTCTATCAGACCAATTCGCGAGGCGCTTACCAATTATACAAGGTTGTACGCGACTTTGCAGCACTCGAAGGAGATGAGTTGGTGTATGACCTCTATACCGGTACCGGAACTATCGCCAATTTTGTCAGCCGTCGCTGCCGCCACGTTGTAGGCATTGAGTATGTCCCCGAGGCTATAGAAGACGCCAAGGTGAATGCAAATGTAAACGGTATAGACAATACCGAATTCTATGCCGGCGATATGAAAGATGTGCTCAACGACCAATTTGTCCGGGAGCATGGTCATCCCGATGTAATTATTGTAGACCCACCGAGAGCAGGTATGCATCAAGACGTGGCGGATGTTCTGTTGAGGACCGCCGCTAAGCGCATTGTATACGTAAGCTGTAACCCGGCGACACAAGCACGTGACTTGGCGTTGCTGGACAACTTATATGAGGTTACGGCCGTGCAGCCCGTGGATATGTTCCCTCATACACAGCATGTGGAGAATGTGGTACGTCTCAAATTGCGAGATATACCCAAACAACCTCAACAGGCCTGTCAGGCGGGGGAAGATACTTCGGGCGGCAACGTTCCTGAGCCCGAGAGCGACGAATTGTAATAGCGAGCATCGCCCGAAACTTCCTTGCCCGCAAATGGGGGTAGGGAAACTACGGTGTCAGGTGAAGGTAATTCGACTTCGGCAACGGCCAGGCCGGCTAATTCGCCTTCAAAGATGTCCACTTCCCAAATAAGCCCTTCAAAGGGCACGATGTGACGGCGTTTTATGACAAGTCTTCCTACGTGAAGTTTCATCATAGCGCGGGCATCTTCGACCGGAATCGGATACTCCCATTCGCCACGTGATATTCCTTTATTGCGGCTCTTGACGGTCAAAAAAGCCGAATTGTCGTCAATGATGCGGATGCGGACCGTGCTGTCCGGATTTACGGACAAGTAGAATTGGCAGAAGTGGCGACTTGCAGACGACATTGATTGCCACTCATCGGATTTTACAAGATACTTTCGTTCGATTTCGACAGCCATAATTAATGAATTAGGCAAAAAACTTTTGTTCAAAGTTAGCGAATATTTCCGACAAATGATGGAAAGACGTTATGTTATTATGCTTTTACTGGCAGTAGTTGCCTTCGCGGGAATGGCAGCTACGCCGGTGTCTTCGTATCTCGTACGCGGTATTGTCAAAGACAGTATTACGGACGAGGCCGTGCCGTATGCACGCGTAACGTCTTCCACAAAGAAAGGAAGCACTGTCGCGGGACCTGACGGAGTGTTTGAGATAACGGTGCGAGATACAGCATCGTGGCTCAAGGTTACGGCACAAGCATACGAACCTAAGACTATAAGAATCAGCCGAGGTCAGGTGAACATGTATGCCGTGTATCTTTCGCCGCAAGTCCAGGAATTACAAGCTGTAGTCATCAAAAAGCAACGATACAGCAAGCGCAACAACCCGGCAGTGGACATGATGCAGCGATTACGGCATCAAAGTCAGGGGCGCGATCCGCGGCGCAATGACTATTACAACTATCGTCAGTATCAGCGCATATCAATAGCGTTGAACAACTTCACTAAAGATCCTTCGACGAGCAAACTTCTGAAGCGCTTTCCGGTGCTTTGGACCTGTATGGATACTTCCGATATTTCCGGACGGCCGATAATGCAGATTTCGGTTAAGGAAACGGCTTCGGATATTCATTACAGACGTCAGCCCAAAGCGACAAGGGAGATAGTGACTGCATATAACAGCACGGGGGTCGACCAGATTTTTGACCAAGAGAGTATGCAGACTTTTCTTGAGGATATTCTGCGTCCCGTGGATGTTTTTAATGGCGAAATTACGCTGCTACAGAACCGTTTTGTAGGTCCGTTGACGGCTGTGTCGGCAGACTTTTATCGCTTTTACCTTGGCGATACCATCACTACGCCGGAGGGGCGAAAGCTGGTCCCGCTCAGCTTTTATCCGCGCAATAAGGCTTCGTTCGGCTTTATAGGCAGTATGGAAGTTGATGTAACCGATTCGGTGCTGTTTGTCAACCATATAGATATGCGTATATCGCCCGATATAAATCTCAACTTTATACAAAATCTGAGGCTTGAACAATCTTATGCACGTGCTGTAGACGGATCACGTCTTGTCACCAACGATAATCTCACCTTGGAAGGCACGGTTTTGCCGGGAACTCCGGGGTTATATATTAATAGGACCTTAGCGTATGCCGATCACGACTTCACTGCTCCGGCAGGATCGGATACAATATTTGCGGAAAGGCGAGAACGTCGCGTCGAACGTCAGGCCGAAAGCCGAGATACGGTCTTTTGGGAGGGCGTTCGCCTTGTCGAATTGCCCAAAAGTCAGCGAAATGTTTCGTCGGCCATGGTCAAATTACACTCATATCCGTTGTATCGCTTTATCGAAAAAGGAGTAAAGGCTCTTTTCTCCGGGTATGTTTCAACGTCTACGCCGTCATACTTTGACATCGGTCCGCTAAATGCTATGGCATCTTACAACGATATAGAAGGCTTCAAACTAAGAGCCGGAGGTATGACGACTGCCAATCTTTCGCCTCATTGGTTCGGCCGTTTTTACACCGCATACGGATTTGGCGACCATAAATGGAAGTATGGGTTTGAAGCTGAATATTCATTCAACGACAAGCGTTATCATTCGCGCGAATTTCCGGTACACTCGTTGCGGTTCAATTTGACATACGATACCTATCATCCGGGTCAATCGTATATGTTTACCAATCCTGACAACTTCATATTGTCATTGAAACGGCGTGACGATTATAATGTTACTTACCAGCGACTTGCGACGCTGACGTATACGCACGAACGACATAATGGCTTTTCGGTGACGGCTTCGGTCAATGCCGAGCGTCAATGGCCCGGTCCGCATCTGCCGCTGACACTTGGCACAGGAGAAGAATTGCCCAATTTCGATATGTCCTGGGTTGATTTGGAACTGCGCTATGCGCCCGGCGAAAAGTTCTATCAAACGCGTACTTACCGACTGCCGGTCAATCTTGACGCACCGGTGGTGATGCTGTCGCAGCGTATAGGTTCGCGTCATATAGCCGGGTCGCGTTGGAGCGTCTGCCGTACCCAATTGAGCGTACAAAAGCGATTTTGGATGAGCGCTTGGGGATATCTCGACTTGATAGGCAAAGGTGGCCATGTTTGGAGTCGCAATACACCGTACTTCCAACTATTTATACCCAATGCCAACTTGACATACACCATACAGCCGGAGAGCTATGCACTGATAAATGCAATGGAATTCATTACAGACAGTTATGCTTCGATAGAGGCTACATATTGGGCCAATGGAGCCATCCTAAACTACATACCATTGGTGAAGAAACTGCGTCTTCGCGAAGTGTTTGCAGTGCGTACATTTTGGGGTAAACTGAGCAAAAGCAACAATCCGTCCAATAATGCGTCATTGCTTTATTTCCCGTCTTCGGATGGGGTGGGGCGCTCCGATGTATCCAAGACCCCATACGTGGAAGCCTCGGTAGGCATCGAGAATATATTCAAATGCTTACGTGTAGACTATGTGTGGCGATTGACACACCGCTATCCCGGCTATCCGGTAGATCGTTCGGGTCTACGACTGGCAGTACACGTCACTTTCTGATACGCGTATAGGCAAGACTCCATCGAGAATAGCCTCGATAGATATACATCAAGAATAGGTAGTCTTTTAGTCGGAAATGCTTATATCCGAACGATATCACGAATTGATTAGTTGATACAGCACAGCCATCTCATCGTATCTGGCGGCGAGAATATCGACAAATCGTTGCAACGATGCGTAATTTAGCGCCTTAGGCGTTGCTGCGATGTTGTTTACAAAGAACTTGAAGCGTACCGGAGCGATGTCCTCGGATTCGCCGTCAAACGCCGATTGCAAGTCTTCCTTGAATCGGTCATATTGCTCGTGAAGTCCCGGTAATTCACCGTCTTCAAGTGTGTCCGGGAAGTCGATACGGTAATACGTCTTTTCGGGGCTGAACATTACGTCAACGCGCCCATCGTCTCCATAGGCGAGTAAAAATGTTATTCGTCTGTTGTCTATGTTTTTATCGCTCATCGTGGAAGTACTTTTATAGTGAGTTTTGCATAGGCCTCATCGACCTTGGCGCGTGCCTCGTCAACGGAATCCGCTGTAGCAAGTAATACAGCCATGCGTCGGTGTCCGTGCACTTCCGGCTTGCCAAAGATGCGCATTTGTGTTCCGGGTATTGATAGAGCCTTGTCAACATTACCGAATACAACCTTGTCGCTGTCGCCTTCGACGACTACAGCCCGAGATGCTGAAGGCCCGTAAAAGCGTATTTCGGGAACGGGGAGTCCCAATACGGCTCGAGCATGTATGGCAAACTCGCTAAGGTCTTGCGAAATCATAGTCACCATTCCGGTGTCATGGGGTCGTGGCGAAACTTCACTGAAAATCACGTCTTGGCCTTTGACGAACAACTCGACGCCGAAAATTCCATATCCGCCAAGTGCATCTGTAATAGCACGTGCTATTTCTTGAGCCTTGGCAAGCGCTGTCGGGGTCATAGGTTGGGGTTGCCACGAGTAACGGTAATCGCCGTTGACTTGGATGTGCCCGATTGGTTGGCAGAATACGGTACCGCTGATTGTGCGCGCTGTCAGAAGTGTGATTTCGTAGTCAAAATCAACGAATCCCTCGACGATGACGCGTCCTGCTCCGGCGCGTCCTTCGTTTTGAGCAATATTCCAAGCATTATCTATGTCTGTTTCGGCTTTGACGAGTGATTGTCCGTGGCCGGACGAACTCATAACCGGTTTGACCACGCAAGGTATACCGACGGCTTTGACTGCTGCGTCAAACTCTTCGCGAGTCTCGGCAAATCGGTATGGAGATGTGGGTAAGCCCAATTCTTCGGCAGCAAGGCGACGTATGCCCTCGCGGTTCATTGTCAGTGCAGCCGCATTTGCCGTTGGTGTGACATTATACCCCTCACTTTCGAGACGTACAAGTTCGGATGTGGCTATCGCTTCGACTTCGGGTATTATAAAGTCCGGACGCTCATCCTCTATAACTCTACGCAATGCTTTGGCGTCGAGCATATTGAATACATGGCTACAATGGGCTATTTGCATAGCCGGTGCGCCGGCATAGCGGTCGCAGGCAACGACATAGATGCCGAAGCGTTGTAGTTCGATGGCTACTTCTTTGCCAAGTTCGCCGCTTCCGAGCAGTAAGGCCTTTTTGCCGACCGCTGTGTTTATTGAACCGATTTCTGTCATGTCTCGTAGTGAGGTGTTTGGAAAAATATTATACTTTTGGATTATTTATTTCTGAAATAGCTAAAAATCAAGATAAAACGACGAAGTGAGATTGCGATAATCGTCAGTGAAATTGCCGTCCCGATTGCGTATGGTCAGTGTAGTATGTTCCAATGCAGTTGTCGAATCTTCCGAACGTTGTATTTGCCATAGAATTCGACGAGGCTTTTTGCCGGGGACAGTGATTACATCGCATTGGCGAACTATCTGCATTTGCTGTATCGTGGTTTCGAACACAATGGTCTGCTCTATTTCGGCCGGTGTTACCATAGCCAGTGATCCGCCGGGCGCGAGGTGCTTGGAAGCGTAGGATATTAGAGAGACAGGAGAGAGTGCGCCGTTGCAGTGCCGAGCTGTTGCACGTGCGCTGTCCGGCGAAATCATCCCCGTGGTAAAAAACGGTGGATTGCTGATAATCAATTCGGCCGGATAAGGTAGGATATAGTCTTCGAATCCGGAATGTACAACTGCAACGGATTTGTGCCAACGCGATGCGGCCACATTTGCACGTGCGCACTCAATGGCGTTTTTGTCGTTGTCGATGCCGATGATATGTATATTGCCGTTTGCCCGTTGTGCCACCATTAGAGATATCAAGCCACTGCCCGTACCGACGTCCAAAACAAGGCCCTTGATCGGGAGTGCAGCCCATGCGCCGAGAAGCACGCCGTCAGTGCCGATTTTCATAGCACAGCCGCTGTCGTTCAGAGAAAATTCTTTGAAATCAAATGGCATACGGACTAAGTCATAGTTCGATGTCAAATCTGTCGGCATCCAGGCTTACCGGGAAGTTGCGGCGCAAATGCTGGAGTGTGTCGCGCGAAAAAGTCGCGCACACTACGGCAGGATTTTCACTTTCGTTGTCTAACGGTTTGCCCATAGGATCAAATACGAAAGTTTGATTGTCATAGGTGCCGAAGTCATCGCTACCGCTACGGTTTGCTCCGACTACATATGCCTGATTCTCGATGGCACGGGCTTTGAGTAGGTTTTGCCATGCGTACGCACGCGCCTCCGGCCAGTTGGCGGGGACAAGCAGAATGTCGTATCGCAAGCCCTGGTTGCGGCACCATGCCGGGAAACGTATGTCATAGCAGATGGCCAATGCGATGTTCCATCCGCGGTATCTGACGACAGGTGGCATTCGACGTCCGGCTGTGATGTATTTGGCTTCTTTGCTGAGTGCAAAGAGGTGACGCTTGTCGTAATATGTAATTTCGCCTGAAGGCTCGACAAACACAGCCCTATTGAATATCTGGCCACCATCTTTGACAAGTAAGGTCCCGCATATTGCTGCATTGTACTTTCGAGCCCATTCGGTCATGGAGGCTATGGATGCCGAGTTGTGCCAATCTTGGGCTACGCGCTCCAATTGTTCATTGTCTGCAATATATCCCGTCGAGAAAGTTTCGGGTAAAACAATGATATCGGGTATGCTTGGTAGCGCTTCGATAGCGGCGGCAGTGGCGAAGATATTTTCGTCAACGTCGCCCCATGCGATATTAAGCGAAATTGCAGCTACGGTCAGTCGGTCTTGTAGAGATGGCATATTGTATCGTATGTAGTTTTATTTGAGGTTGGGGTGGAAGTCGTCCTCGCTGATTTTGGGAGAGCCTTTGGGCGTTAAGACCGAAGGACTATTATCGAAATTCTTCGGATGTTTGGCTTGCGAGGCATTGTAATGGCTTTTTATTTTAGCCATATCCAAGTCATTGTCTCCGGAGGCATACATTGAGTGAGAAGCAATTATACGCTTGTTCCGATAGTCAATTGTGGCAAGTACTATGGGGACGCCGGTGTTGTATGCAATGCGTAATATCCCGGTGTGCCATTGGGCGTTACGTCCGCGTGTGCCTTCAGGCGTAATAGCAATCTGCAACTTGTCTCGCTGACGCATCAATGTAGATACTTGATCCACCATAGATGGATGGTTACCTTTATGCCCTCGGTATACAGGTATGCCGCCCATTGCACGAAAAATCCACCCTAACGGAGGGAAAAACCAGGCGCTTTTCATCATAAACCCGGCATGGCGACCTATGGCCGCGTATGCCAATTTGCCCATGATGAAGTCCCAATTGGATGTATGCGGCGCAACGCATATCAGACATTTGGGATAGTCCGGGACCGAAAAGTCCACAGACCATCCCATAAGTCTAAGTATAGCCGAGGCGACAGACATTTATGTCAGAGTGTGCGCCGATTAGGCTTTATTACGCTCTTTGAAGTCCTTGACAATTGCGTCTCGTGCCTCTTGAGGCATTGCGGCATTCATTTCCTTTACGATTTCCTGCACTTGGTCGCCGAACTCTTTGAGGAGCTTGGCGTATGCAGTCGCGAAGTACTTGGCACGGGCGGCGTTGTATGCCTTGCGGTTTTCAAAATCCGCAGCAACCTTGTCGTAGCATATCGAGACATGAGCTATGGAAGTCTCTTGGAGTACGGCAATCTTGCCTACGATGTCTGCAGTTTTTTCGGTGTCGAAACCACGTACGCCGGCGTTGGCGATAAGTAGTGTTACGGCGAGTTCACCGCATACGTAGCGGATGTGTTTTTTGAGTTGGCGTTTGTTGGTCATTGCTTAATATCTTTGAGGTGTTGGAGTGTTGTCTAAGATTATGCGCCGGAATACATCGTAATTGGGGCTGATGCGAATCCTATGATCCTGCCCGGTCATAAATGTATTGAGCTGCAAAGGAAGATCCATAGCGCGCCCGGTGATGGCGTTCATAGCAGCCAGAGACTTGGCCGGATGCGCGGTGGCGATAAGCAACCCGATTTGTCCGGGACGGAGGTTGTGTCGTAAACCGTAGTAGGCCATTGCTGTATGCGGATCGCACATATATCCTGAGGCGCGATAGCATCCGTTGACGGCCTCTATGATTGCGGCATCATTGACACATACGCCGGTGATGTCTCGGCGTATGGCGTCAAAATCGCCATTATACAAGTCAAGTATTCGAGGCAGATTGGTGGGGTCTGCTTTGTCCGTTGCGTAAGCCAATGTCGGTACGGAAGGCCGGCGTGGCAATAGATGGCCTGCTGCAAGTGTCTCATTGAATGCGTCATTGGCATTTTCGCATGCCAAAAAGAGGCTTATCGGAAGTCCCAGTCGCTTGCTTATAATGCCTCCGGTGAGGTTGCCGAGGTTGCCGCAAGGTACTGCCGCAACTATTTCGGGAGAGCGTTGGTCTGTGCGTTCCAATAGTTGTGCAACTCCGTAGAAGTAATAGAACGTTTCGGGGAGTAGTCGTCCGATGTTTGCCGAATTGGCACAAGTCATCATAGCTTTGCGTTGCAAAACCGGGTCCGAGAGCGCTTGGCGCATAAGTGCGTGGCAGTCATCGATGTTTCCGTGTACCTCTATGGCGTGGATGTTTCCGCCCAAGGTGGTATACTGGCGTTCGAGTTGACGGTTAGAGCTGTTACGAGGGAACAGAACGAATACGTTTACGGACGACAATGGTGCCATAGCGTTGGCTATAGCTCCGGCGGTATTGCCGCACGAAGCCACGATGATGTCAAGTGGCAACGGCCCTGTTCCGATATGTCGGAGCAGGGATGCCATAAAACGTGCTCCAATGTCTTTGAATGTCAAAGTCGGTCCGCCAAACAGTTCGAGGACGTATATGTCGTTGTCGATGCGTCTCAGCGGAATATCGAAGTTGATAGTGCGGTCTACCATCTCCTTGAGCGCATAAGCCGGGATGTCATCGCCAAAAAGGTGCGTGGCAAGAACATAGGCAATTTCGGCGGCTGTCATACCTTGGAAATTGCGGAAAAAGGCGTCAGGGATTTGTGGTAGCGATGCGGGCATATATAGTCCGCCGTCCGGAGCGTGGCTGCATAATACGGCCTGAGCCAAAGTCGCGGCGGGAGAATTGTGTCCGGTGCTTATATATTGCATGGTCGGTGTCTCAAGTATGGATAGGTGACGGATATATCATATATGCCGTGCAATGGTGATGCCCGTCACCGTGTGCGGCGAAAAATACAGCCGTCTTATACTGATGCAAAGATAATGATTTTTTTCGCTATAGGCGGTATCTTTGACCGAGTTTTTGCTCCGTGCTTGTGGCTATCGGTATATATTGGGCCGACTGAGTGTGACGCGTTATAGTGCTCCGATAAATTTGTGCCTGTATTTCAGTGCATCAAATACTTTGGATGCTTTGGCTTTGTCTTGAAATAGCGCATATACAGCCGCTCCCGATCCGGACATAGCCGAATAATCTGCTCCGGATGCGTAGAAATACTCTTTTAATCCGGCTATTGCCGGGAATAAAGGGAAAACCGTGTCTTCGAACATATTGTGAAGTTCGTTGCGCCATTGTGACAGCGGAAGTTTTGTTATATGTTCGGTGGGCGTTGCTTCGGGATTTTTGGTCACTCCGGCGTATGCTTGCGCAGTGGAGACGTGGCAATCATCAGGACGACAAATGACTATGGTGAGGCCGCTTAGTGTCGGAACCGAGATTTTGCGCAACGTTGTTCCGGTGTCCGAAACCGCCATAGCGCTGTCGTAGACGAAAAACGGACAATCCGCGCCGATAGGCGCGACAATCTTTGCCATGGCGTCATCGCTCAGTCCCAGTGAAAACAACGAGTTGAGTGCGCGTACAGTGTATGCCGCATCGGACGAACCGCCTCCCAAGCCTGCTCCTGACGGAATATTTTTCTGCAAGAAGATACGCACTGCCGGAATGTCCGGACATACATTTTTGACCGCATTGTAAGCCCGTATGACGAGGTTGTCTGCTTCGGGGCAGTCGAGGATTTCACTGCCACGGCATTCCAAGGTTGTACGAAGCTCGTGAGTAGCCGGAACAATCTCGAGGACATCGCTCCACCCGACAGGTACCATAATTGAATCGATGTCGTGGTATCCATCGGGACGTCGTCTTAAGATATTGAGCCCGAGATTGATTTTGGCGTGTGGAAATACGACCATACTTGGTATGAATTGGTGCGTGAATGCGTATCTAATATATTGTGGAGCGTATCGTTAACTCCATTACAATAACTACATTATATACCGCAGACCTTAGTCAAGTTTCAACACTGCAAGGAAGGCTTTTTGCGGAACTTCCACCGAGCCGATTTGCTTCATACGCTTCTTGCCTTTCTTCTGCTTTTCAAGCAGCTTGCGTTTACGCGATATATCGCCGCCGTAGCACTTGGCGGTAACGTCTTTGCGTACGGCTTTAATGGTTTCGCGAGCAATGATTTTGGCGCCTATGGCAGCTTGGATGGCAATGTCGAATTGTTGTCTGGGAATAAGCTCCTTGAGCTTTTCGCACATACGACGACCGAATGTCACGGCGTTGTCCGCGTGCGTGAGGGTGGATAGTGCATCCACGCTTTCGCCGTTAAGTAATATGTCGAGCTTGACCAAGCGGCTTTCGCGGAAGTCGTGCAGGTGATAGTCGAAAGATGCGTAACCTTTGGAGATACTTTTGAGCTTGTCGTAGAAGTCTATTACAATTTCGCCAAGCGGCATATCAAAGGTAAGCTCGAGCCTATTGCCGGAGATATATTCCTGCTTGATAAGTTCGCCGCGCTTTGACAAGCATAGGGTCATTATCGGGCCTATGAAGTCGGAAGTGGTGATTACGCTGGCGCGAATGTAGGGCTCCTCGATATGGTCAATCAGCGTGAGGTCCGGCAATCCTGACGGATTGTGTACTTCGGTGACTGCGCCTTTTTTATCGTAAACCTTATAGGAAACGTTAGGCACGGTTGTAATAACGTCCATGTCAAATTCGCGTCCGAGTCGTTCCTGGATTATCTCCATGTGAAGCAGACCCAAGAAGCCACAGCGGAAGCCGAATCCGAGTGCGGCAGATGATTCGGGCGTAAAGGTAAGCGAAGCATCGTTGAGTTGCAGCTTCTCGAGCGAAGCACGCAGGTTCTCAAAGTCTTCGGTCTCGATGGGGTACACGCCGGCAAATACCATAGGCTTAACTTCTTGGAAACCTTCGATGGCTTTGTCGCATGGTCTGGCAACGTGTGTAATGGTGTCACCGACCTTCACTTCCTTGGATGTCTTGATGCCGGAGATTATGTAACCCACATTTCCGGCAGAAATCTCGTCGGTAGGCAGCATGTCAAGTTTGAGAACGCCGACTTCATCTGCATTGTATTGCTTGCCGGTGGCTACGAATTTCACGAAATCGTTTTTGCGTAGCGTGCCGTTGATAATCTTAAAGTAGGCGATGATGCCTCGGAAGGGGTTAAATACCGAGTCGAAAATCAATGCCTGAAGCGGCGCTTCCGGGTCGCCTTTGGGTGCCGGTATACGTTCGACTATAGCGCGGAGAATAGTGGGGACGCCTTCGCCGGTTTTGCCGGAGGCTCGAATTATTTCCTCACGTTTGCATCCAAGCAGTTCGACAATTTGGTCCTCTACTTCGTCCGGCTTGGCCGAATCGAGATCCACTTTGTTTATTACGGGAATAATTTCCAGGTCGTTGTCTATCGCCATATAAAGATTGGAGATGGTCTGAGCCTGAATGCCTTGGGTGGCATCGACGATAAGCAAGGCACCTTCGCAGGCGGCGATGGAACGAGATACTTCGTACGAAAAGTCAACGTGTCCCGGAGTGTCAATGAGGTTGAGAGTGTATTCTGTACCGTCGATGGTGTGAAGCATCTGTATTGCGTGGCTTTTGATAGTGATGCCACGTTCGCGCTCGAGATCCATATCATCCAGCACTTGGGCTTCCATGTCTTTGGGAGCAACCGTACCGGTATATTCGAGAAGTCTGTCGGCAAGAGTGGACTTGCCGTGGTCTATGTGCGCTATTATGCAGAAGTTGCGTATATGGTTCATAAGTTGTTCGTAATTGCTGCTATTGGCTGTGCAAATTTACAAAAAAACCGCGTAATGGGCAATAAGGCTCGCGTTGCCGCCAGGGCAACCGCATCAAATTATGGCCGAGGCAAGGATTTCACGAAGGTAATCTTGTGAAATCGCTGCACGGAATAGACGTTTCTTGATGCTGC